>Ga0155063_163_pt1 | contig 24875 bp, 23 predicted proteins | sample RifCSPhighO2_01_FD_106031 | JGI IMG/M metagenome (GOLD analysis project Ga0155063, IMG submission 106031) | Candidatus Gottesmanbacteria bacterium RIFCSPHIGHO2_01_FULL_39_10 | reverse complement strand
GGAGGAGAGATAGAAAATCCAGCTCTCGTTCCACCACTGGAGAAAATACTTCTTATATCTACACTTCCTGAAAATGCTCCAAATACACCGGAATTTTTGGAACTGGAGTTTGTGAAGGGATTGCCTGTAGCCCTTGACGGCAAGCAGATGAAATTGTCTGAGATGATACTACAACTTAATAAAGTTGGCGGAAAACACGGAGTGGGAATAACGAATCATATTGAGGATCATGTGGTAGGGCTTAAGGTAAGAGGTGTTTATGAGGCTCCGGCTGCTGAGATCATCATCACGGCTCATAGAATCCTGGAAAAATATGTCTGTACTCGACTGGAGAATGAATTTAAATCGATAGTGGATACTAAATGGGCATATCTTTGTTATGCCGGTCTTTGGCTTGATCCACTGATGGTGGATCTGTCTACATTTATAGATAAAGTGAATTCCAAAGTAACTGGCAAAGTAAAAGTGAAATTATATAAAGGAACTGCCGAGGCTGTGACTGTAGAAACTCCCAATACAATATTTCAGGAAAAACTGGCTACTTTTATGGCGTCTACAGCTTTTAATCAAAATGCTTCGGCGGGATTTATAGAACTGTATACACTTCAGATGAGACTGGCCCAAAGGAGCGAGAGGACGGCTCTTTTGTCAATTGGCGGCAGAAAACACAAATTGGCGCTTCTCAAAACTGCCAGACAACTTGTGGATCTTAAATATAAAATTTATGCTACATATAAAACTCATAAATTCCTAAGAAACAGCGGTATTGAGGCGATACTGGTGAATAAAATTTCCCAACCAAATCTCAAACCCAATCTTCTTGATCTTTTGCAGCAAAATAGATTTGATATCATCATAAATATACCCACAGGTCGTAAAACTAAACCTCAGGAAAAGACTGATGGCCAAATAGTGAGAGAATATGCCCTGAAAAATAAAAATCAGCTTATAACGGATGTCGAGGTAGCCAAAAATTTTGTTGAGAAAATAATCAAGTTTCGAAAGATTAAATAAGTTTTTCCAAATATTAAACTCTCAGCTTTTTTCTTCGTGTGAGGACTTTGAGGGCTATATTTGATCTCGTAAAGAGTTGTTGGGCTTGGCGGAGCGCTTCGCCTTGGGGTTTATCTTTTAGTGCTTTTTCGGCTCTAGCGCGGGCTTCAAGCATTTCTTTTTCATTGATTTCATCAGCATGCACCGCTTCGGTGACCAGAACTACAGTTTTGTCCTTGGTAACATCCAAGAAACCTCCGCCAATGGCCAAAAATGTTTCTTCTTTATCTTTTTTGATTTTAAGCTCTCCTTCAATAAGTCTTGAGAAAAGAGGTTCATGTTGGGGAAGAATACCCACTTCACCTGCGGCAGATGGGGCAGTAACCATATTTACCTGATCGGAGTAAGCAACGCGGTCGGGAGTGATGATTTCGAGTAAGAAAGTAGACATAAGTAAAATTTTCAATTTTCAATTTTCAATTTTTAATCAAATCTAAATTTTTAATTTTAAATTTTTAAACATGAAAATTATTTAACTTCATCTATTGAGCCGACCATATAGAATGATTGTTCGGGTTTGGTGTCGTGTTTGCCATCCAGGATTTCTTTGAAGCCTTTGATAGTATCTTCCAGTGGGACATATTTACCAGAACGTGCTGTGAAGGCTTCTGCTACGAACATGGGTTGGGAGAAGAATCTCTGAATTTTTCTGGCTCTTGAAACCGTAAGTTTGTCTTCATCAGAGAGTTCCTCAAGACCCAATATGGCAATAATATCCTGAAGATCTTTGTATCTTTGGAGAACTTTTTGTACACCTCTGGCCACATTATAATGCTCCTCCCCTACCAATTCCGGTGTAAGAATGCGGGAATTGGATGACAGAGGATCAACTGCCGGGAAAAGAGCTTGTTCAGCAATGGATCTCTCCAAAGATATACTGGCATCAAGATGGGCAAAAGTAGCGACAGGGGCTGGGTCTGTATAATCATCGGCGGGAACATAAACTGCCTGTACTGAAGTGATTGATCCCTTTTTGGTGGATGTGATTCTTTCTTGAAGAGCGCTCATTTCTGATGAAAGAGTGGGCTGATAACCGACAGCTGATGGGATACGGCCAAGAAGTGCTGATACCTCACTGCCTGCTTGAGCAAAACGGAAGATGTTGTCTATAAAAAGTAAAACGTCCTGACCTTCTTGATCTCGGAAATACTCAGCCATGGTAAGACCAGTAAGGGCAACACGGAGACGCGATCCGGGCGGTTCGTTCATCTGACCAAAGACTAGAGCTGTCTTTTCAATAACTCCTGATCCTTTCATTTCAAGCCAGAGGTCATTACCCTCACGAGTGCGTTCCCCCACTCCTGTAAAGACGGAGACTCCACCATGGACTGTGGCGACGTTTCTGATAAGCTCTTGAATAAGAACTGTTTTACCGACACCTGCTCCACCAAAGACGGCCACTTTGCCTCCTTTTACAAAGGGTGCAATCAGATCAATGACTTTTAGGCCTGTTTCAAGAATATTGGTTTTTACTTCCTGACTTTCAAGCGTGGGAGCGTTTCTATGGATTGGGGCTGTTTTTCCTTTTGGCGCGGGTTTATTGTCTACAGGTACGCCCACGACATTGAAAATTCTACCAAGCGTTTGTTTGCCTACCGGCACTGAAATAGGAGCACCAGTATCTATCACTTCTTGACCGCGTTTGAGACCATCAGTCGGACCCATAGAAATAGTTCTCACCTTTCCTTGTGATAACTGGAGTGCAACTTCAAGTATCAGTTTGTTTTTATCTTGGGAAACTTCTAGGGCGTTGTATATTGACGGAATTTGACCAGCTGGAAATTCTACATCAACGACCGCACCTATAATTTGAATTATTTTGCCTTTATTCATATAAATTTACTCCAGTGCCATTCTCGCGGTGACTGTGTCCGCAATTTCATAAGTAATTTTTTCTTGGCGAATTTTGTTGTATATAAGTGTGAGCTCATCCATAAGATCAAGAGCTGCGTCGGTTGCATTTTTCATAGCTACCATACGAGCCGAGTGCTCTGAGGCTTCAGCATCGTATATAGCTGCTCTTATCTGATTTTCCAGATAATGAGGAAGTAAACTCTCAAGTACTGTTTCAACATCGGGCTCGATAGTAAAATTGGCAAAATGAGACGATTCATCCTTTTGATCTTCAAATCCAGTCAGGGGCAGAATTTGTTTTTTTGCGGGAATTTGTCTTAAGGCGTTGATAAAAGATGAATAAACTACATAAACATCTTTATATGTACCATTTAGAAAACCTTCAACGAGTGCCTTGGTAATAGGCGGTACGCTCTCTGTAAATGGACTAAGTGATGAAAAATCAGCTAACAATTTGCGTCCAGAATGAAGAACGAAGCTTTCGCCTTTTTTGCCTACGGTAATATAATCTGCTTGTATGTTGTGCGGAAACAAAACATCTACTTCTCTAAAGAGATTGGAAAATAAACCTCCGGCTAAGCCTTTGTTGGAGGAAATGACAATAATAAGTGATTTGCCTTTGGGATTTCCGGAACTTAAAAGAGGATGGAGAGTTTTTTCAGTTTTGGCTGAAAGTTCTCGGGTGGCTTGCAAAATTTTATCGGCATAGGCTCTGTTTCTTAGTGCTGCGTCTTGGGCCTTTTTCATGCGGGAGGCTGCCACCATTTCCATGGCCCTGGTAATTTGGGCAATATTTTTGGAAGACTTTATTCTTCTGGTTATTAGTTTGACGCTTGCCATTTATTTGAAACTTTTTTTGAAATCAGTAATTGCTTTTTTTAGTTTTTCTTCATTTGCTTCACCTATTTTGGCTTCTTTTTTTATTTCGCTTAAAAGTTTTTTATGCACTGACTCCATATACTCTAAATATTTACTTTCAAATTCAGCTATTTTGGTAAGCGGAATATCATCCAAAAAGCCGAATGTACCGGCGTAGATAAGAACTATCTGTTTCTCTACAGAAAGGGGTACGTACTGTTTTTGTTTGAGAAGCTCAACCATGCGAGATCCTCTTTCAAGCTGGTTTTTGGTGGCAGTATCCAAGTCTGTCGAAAACTGGGCAAAGGCAGCGAGTTCTCTGTACTGGGCAAGATCTAGGCGAAGTTTGCCGGCTACCTGTTTCATGGCTTTCACTTGAGCTGAACCTCCGACTCTGGATACGGAAATTCCTACATTGATGGCAGGCCTGACACCAGCATAGAACAAATCCGGCTCCAGGAATATCTGTCCGTCGGTTATTGAGATAACATTGGTCGGGATATATGCTGATATGTCCCCAGCCTGAGTCTCGATGATAGGAAGAGCGGTGAGCGAGCCCCCGCCGTTTTCTTTGTTTAGTCTGCAGGCTCTTTCAAGAAGTCGACTATGAAGATAGAAAATATCACCAGGATAAGCCTCTCGACCAGATGGTCTTCGCAAGATAAGGGAAATCTGACGATATGCCCAGGCATGTTTGGATAAATCATCGAAAATAACTAAAGCGTCCTGTCCTTTATCCATAAAATATTCACCAATTGCGGTACCGGTATAAGGAGCTATATATTGAAGAGATGCCGGTTCTGAGGCTGCTGCTGAGACTATAATGGTATGATCTAGAGCACCATTTCGGGCAAGCACATCAACGATTTGGGCGATGCGGGAGGTTTTCTGGCCGATAGCTACATAAATACAAATTACATTTTCATCTTTTTGGTTGATGATAGTATCTATTCCAACCGCAGTTTTCCCTGTGCCACGATCACCTATGATAAGCTCTCTTTGACCGCGACCTATGGGTATCATACTATCTATAGCTTTTAATCCTGTCTGAAGAGGAGTATTGACTGGTTGTCTTTGAGTGACACCCGGTGCTATTTTTTCGATAGGATAAAGCTTCTGGCTCGATACAGCAGGTTTACCATCCAGAGGTTTACCGAGGGGATCAATGACGCGTCCCACCAATTTATCAGATACTCCGACTGATAAAAGTCTCCCAGTACCTTTTACTTTATCACCTTCGTTTATCTTCAAATAGTCACCCAGAATAATGACACCTATTTCATCTTCTTCTAGATTGATAGCTACTCCTTCTACACCGTGAGGAAATTCGACCATCTCGGAATAGGCCAGATTAGCAAGTCCTGTAACACGTGCAACTCCATCACCGACACTGGTAACAGTGCCCTGAAAGCCCGAGCTTACTTGGGGAGAATAACTTTTTAGTCTTTTTAAAATGTCCTGTGTAATTTTGTTTTCGGAATTTTTGGCCATATTAGGAAGTCAACATTCTTTTTAAATTGTTTAAATCACGCCGTAAACTGGCATCCAGAAACCAATCACCAGCCCTAACAGTCAAACCGCCGATTAGATTTTTGTCGATTTTATTTTTAATGGGTAAATTTTTCAGTCCCAGCATTTTGGAAATAGATACCTTGAGCCTCTCTAATTGAACAGATGTCAGGGGTATCATACTTGTTACAATAATATTTTCAATATTGCCTTCTTTTTGAGTTTCTTTCTCAAGTTTCGAGGTCACTTCAGGTAATAAATACTCCTGATTATTTTCTTTCAGGTATTCAACGACTCCATCAACTATAAAATCGGATTTTTGGGATAGGTCTTTCATATTACTTAGTATCTTTGGCTATTTGGGCGAGCTTTTTTTCGATGAGCGCCTTTTGATTTTTTTCTGTAAGTATATTTTCCAGAAGTCGTGTCACCATCGCCTCGGCCACTTCAATAGTTTCATCACGAAGTTTTTGCTCCATCTCGACTCTTTCAAGTTCAATATCTTTTTTGCCCTTTTCTATAATATCTTGGGCTTCGGCGTGGGCCTTCTTTACGATATCCTCTTTAAGTTTATTACCCGCTTCCTTGCCCTCTTCTATAATTTTTCGAGCTTCGTCTTTTGCTTTGTCAACTACTTCCTGGCGTTTCTTTTCCAGTTTTTCCTCTTCCTTCTTCATCTTTTCGGTGTAAGCCAAACCTTCGGCAATTTTTCTTTTTCTTTCATTTAAAGCTCGAAGAATAGGATTGTATAGCAGTTTGGTCAAAACCACTACCATGATCGTAAAATTTATGGCTTGAAAAAGAAGTTGTGTTGGCTCAATGCCTAATTTGTCCATATTTTAGGTAAATTTGATAATAAGGGCAATAACTAGAGCATAAATGGCGACAGCCTCAGCGAAAGCGATAGCCAAAATCATAGTCGTTCTGACTTTACTTTCTGTCTCCGGGTTTCTGCCAATTGCCTGTAAAGCACCCATACCTATAAGACCAATGCCAATACCCGGTCCAATTGCGCCTGCCCCTATAGCAAGAGCAGTACCTATAGCTTTTAATCCTTCAGCTTCCATAATAAAGTCTCCTTTTTAGTTTTTATAATGTTTATAAATATTGTAATCGTTATACTTTAGTGCGCCTCTGCAACTGCCAAAGATATAAAGGCGGCTGTCAACATAGAGAATACAAGTGCTTGAATAAATCCCACAAAAAGCTCCAGTCCAAGAAATGGAAGAGGGGCAATAAGAGGGATTAAAAAAGCTATAACTGTGAGTAGTACTTCTCCGGCAAAGATGTTGCCAAAAAGACGGAAAGCAAAGGAAATAATCTTGGAAAATTCTGACAATAATTCTAATATGCCGACGAAGAAATTGATGGGGTTGGTAAAGTTGAGAAATTTTTTGAAGTAAGAGAGACCCAAATTTTTGATGCCGGTAAACTGAATGACCAGAAAGGCAATAAGAGCAAGTGCAATAGTCATATTCAGATCAGCGCTGCCCGAGCGAAATAGAGGTATAAATTCTTTATGTTCCCCGTCAATCTTTTCCAGACCGATGGTACCAACGCCTGGAAGAAGTCCAGCCCAGTTAAGAAACATAATAAATATAAAAAGGGTAGCTAGAAGCGGAAAATATGTTTTGATTTTATCACCAATGACTGACTCATAAAGACCATATAAGCCCTCAACAATGATTTCAGCAAGTGACTGAATGTGACCGGGTACAAGGCTAAGTTTTCGGGTGGCAAAAAGTGAAAAAATAAAAAGAAATGCCATGACTAGCCAAGTGGTGAGAATAGAATTAGTTATAGGGATTTTATCAAAAATGGTAAATACTTTTTCGGCGGATATTGATATATGAAGTGTCGATTCCATTATTTTAATTTTTTAATTGTCGTATAAAAACTGGTCAAACTAATAATAAGTCCCAAAAAAATAAAAGACAGAGTCATTATTGGGGCAAGTTGAAACTTTTCATCTAAGAACTTTCCCAAAAACGCTCCGGCAACTGGCGGTAGAGCTATTGATAATCCTAACTGAGAAACAATACTAACTGACTGATAAAATCTTTTTTTCTGTTCTTTCTTACTTTTGGTACTTAGACTACTTGTTTTTGTGAATTTCAGTTCCTTCACCCACGGATATTTTATGATGAGGAGGAATTTAAGTCAAGGACTTTTGCATCATCAACTATGACGGTTAAGCGTTCTTCTTTTTGGGAGACTTTCCCTTTTAGAAGTATAACTCTGTCGTTTATCCAGATGAGTCTTGTTTTTTCATAGACGCTGGGAAAGACTACAAGTTCGACAGTTCCAGTGAAATCATCTATTTTGACAAAAGCCATCTCGGCGCCTGTTGCTTTGGTAAATATTTTTTTTATCTGAGTAATCATGCCGCCTATAACGACTGGGTCGCGGGATGGAATCAGCTCTCCGATTCTGTGAGTGACTTTTTTGGAGAGAAGATCCACTTTTTCCATGAGGGGGTGGTGAGTCAGATAAAATCCTAAGAGGCTTTTTTCAAAAATCAGTAATTCATCTTTGGAGAATTCCTCCATATCGGGAAAACTATCACCAGAGGGCAGTATTTCTTCCTCTGAAAACAGACTAACTTGTCCACTGTTTTTGTCATCTTTTCTTTTATGGGCGCGCTCCAACATCTGGGGGAATCCAGCCAGCATGCTGGCTCTTTTACCAAACAGACTAAATGCTCCGGCTTTTATAAGACTTTCCAGCGTCTTTTTATTGACTTTTTGCAGATCTACTCTATTTATGAAATCAGAGAAAGACTGAAATGGTCCATCTTTTTGTCTTCCTCCTAATATGGTTTCAATTGCGGCCGTTCCTACATTTTTTATTGCAGAAAGTCCAAATCTTATTTTGCCGTCTTCGATACTAAACTGGGTATCGGATTTATTTATATCTGGAGGGAGAAGAGTTATTTTGTTTCTTTTACACTCAAGGACGGCTTGAGCTATCTTTTCATCGCGTGTGGGTCCCGTCCCGCGCGACTCGGCTGCCAGGACCGCAGTCATAAATTCCACAGGATAATGGGCTTTCATATAGGCAGTTTGATAGGCGATCATGCCGTAAGAGGCGCTATGGGCTTTATTGAAGCCGTAACCAACAAATTTTTCAATAAGCGAGAAAACATTTTCGGCAACCAGTTTGGTATGACCCTGTTTAATACAGCCCGATATGAATTTCTCTTTCTCTTTTTTCATGACTTCAGGCTTTTTTTTACCTATGGCCATACGCAGTTTATCGGCTTCTACCATGGTGTAGCCGGCTAATTTGTGTGCAATCTGCATACACTGTTCTTGATAGACGGCGATGCCATACGTCTCGGCCAGTATTTCTTTAAGAGCCGGGTGGGGATATTTTATTTTTTTGGGATTTTGTTTGGCCTCTATAAATGAAGGGATCCAGTCCATGGGTCCGGGCCGGAAAAGGGCTACCATAGCGGAGATATCAGTAAATTTAGTAGGTTTTAGATCTCTGGCCAATCTTCTCATGCCTCCCGATTCAAGTTGAAAAATACCCGTGGTTTCGCCTGATGATATAAGCGGGTAGACTTTGGCGTCGTCGAGAGGGATTTTATGAAGATCAACGTCTATACCTCTTGTCATTTTCACAAATTTGATGCTATTTTCCAGAATAGTAAGATTTCTTAGACCCAATAAATCCATTTTCAGGAGCCCCACTGCTTTGCCGTCGGCGGCGTTAAGATCCAGACAGTACATATCAAACTGAGTGATGATACGCTCTCCCCTAGCCTCTTTTTGAAGCGGAGTATAAGTAGTAAGAGGCTCATCTGAGATTACAATGCCTGCGGCGTGGACTGATGAATGACGAGAGACACCCTCAAGTTTGCGGGCCAGATCCAATAATCGTTTGGTATCGGGTTCGTTTTGATAGGCCGCGGAAAGTTCGGGAGTAATTTGAATTGCTTTGTCGATACTCATTGGAAAGCCCTGGGCACCGGGCGGAATAAGTTTGGCGATCCTATCAGGCTGGGCATAGGGCATGCCTAGAGCGCGGCCCACGTCACGAACTGCGGCTCTGGCTTCCATGGTACCAAATGTAATAATCTGGGCTACCCTGTCGTCTCCGTATTTATCAGTCACATATGCAATCACTTCATCACGTCTGTCATCAGCAAAATCGAGATCTATATCCGGTGGTGAAGGACGGTTGGGATTCATGAAGCGCTCAAAGGGAAGCGCGTGAAAGAGTGGATCAAGATCAGTTATCCCCATAGAATAAGCGACCAGACTTCCGGCGGCTGATCCTCTACCGGGACCGACAGCTATCTCTTTTTCTTTGGCCCAATTGACGAAATCGGCCACAATAAGGAAATAAGTCGAGTAACCTTTTTGAGTGATGATACCCAGTTCGTATTCAATTCTAGTTTTCATTTCTTCAGTTATTCTTCCGAAACGCTTTTCTGCTCTTTCATATACTAGTTTTTTAAGGAAAGAATCAGGAGTAAAGCCTTCGGGCACTATGAAATGAGGTAATATCCACTTGCCAAGTTCTATCTCGACGTTGCACATATCAGCAATTTTACGAGTGTTTTCTATGGCTTCGGGATATTGTATAAAAAGGCCTTTCATTTCCTCAACTGACCGCAGATAAAAATCCGGGGAATTGATCATGGAAAGTGTGCGATTGGACTCTAGGATCGTCCTTTGTGTTCCTATACAAATAAGAATTTCCTGTGCCTCAGCATCATCTGCATTGAGATAATGAACGTCATTAGTGGCAACGAGTGGTATACCAAGTTTTCTGGAAAGCTCGATAAGTCTTTCATTCAGTTTATCCTGCAGAGGAATTTTGGGATGCTTCTGAAGTTCAAAGTAATAATTATCTTCTCCAAAAATAGATAAAAATTCACGAGCCTTTTTTTCGGCATGTTCATACTGATCTGTGAGAAGAAGTTGGGGAACCTCACCGTTGATACAGCCTGAGAGACAAATAAGCCCCTCGCTATAGATACGGAGAAGTTCCATATCAATACGAGGTTTATAATAGAAACCTTCTAAATTGGCTCTGGTAATAAGTTTAAGTAGATTTTTATAGCCGGTATTATTTTTGGCAAGAAGAAGTAGATGATATTGGTCTTTATCTAGACCGGATTGCTTATCAAAGCGGCTGCGGGCTGCTTGATAAGCCTCAACACCAATGATGGGCTTAATCCCCGCTTCTTTGGCTTCCAGGAAGAATTTGATGACACCGTACATAGCGCCGTGATCTGTTATCGCTAGGGAGTCCATACCCAGTTCTTTGGCGCGGGCAATAAGATCCGGAATTTTATTGAGTCCATCAAGCAGAGAATACTCCGTATGGCAGTGGAGGTGAGTAAAATCAGACATTGTTAGTTACCGGAATATTTTCCTTTGGAAAGACTCTTTCATATATTTCTTCTAATTTTTCTAATCCCCCATTTATTAACTCAACATTCCATTTTCTATAAATGGGACTATCTGATCCAAAAAATTTACTATGTAACACGTCAAGCATTTTTTTCATTCCACCGACTTTAGTGTCTGGACGTGTACCATTAAAAACCTTACCAATTATATTATCAAATTGTCCTCTTTCCATTCTCATAAGATCCACAAGGGGTGGTATATTTTTCAGGATTTTTTGATCTTTGGCTTCATGTGCATTTCTTTGAGCTATATCCACGGCTTCGTACCAGAGACTTTTTGCCTGGTCTATATCACCCTCTTTTGCTAGTCTTTCTTGTGTATCTTTCAGCAAATCTGATAGTTTTTCATCTGTCGATTTGATATACGAAGTTGTTGAGGAAAAATCGTAATCATAGCCAGGAACTCGAATAGGTTTTTCTTCATATTTTGCAAATTCAGACAAGAGTATATTAATATCTTTCTCATCACCAAATATTGCAGCTGTTACTTCATCTGTCGATTTTGATGGTACAAATACAGCTGCTTTAAGCTGAATTTCTTTTTCAATCATTATTTTTTCCAGAATATTTGTTAATTCGCAAGCTGATCGTCTTATACTAATATTGCCAAACCAATGACCTATATCATCATTTGCCTGTTTGAGTCTATCGGAATCCCTATGAATAACAGCAAATGGTTTATTTTCTCGAACTGATTTCGTAACTTCATTAATAAGCGAATTTCTTAAAGCAGAAGTTTCAACAGCCAAATCTGAATGCTCATTTGGCTCCAATTTTTCTACATTCCAGGCCTTAGCCATTTCTTTGGCTTTATATCGTGGAGGCACGACCATATCATGTCCATTTCTAATAAACCAATCTTTAATACGTGCTGCTTGGACTTCTATGGGTTGATGACGGATCTCTAACTGTGGTGGTTCTGTTAGCATAAATAGTCTTCTACTTTCCACTTAATGTGTGGAATCCGCACTGCATATCAGGATTTTTTTAATAATTGCACTATTTTTTCTTTCACTTGCTGTGCATCTGTTTTACCTTTAGTTTCTCTCATGACTTGGCCTACTAAGAACATAATAACTGATTCTTTGCCGGAGCGGAAATCGGCGACGGCTTTGGGGTTGGCATCTAGGACTTTGATGATAAATTCTAATTCGTTTTCGTCTATCTGGACTACTTGGGATTTCGCTTGGATCATCTTCAAAAGTTCTTCAGGAGAGGTTTTTGTGATGTCGACTCGTTTGTTGATTATCCAGTTAGCGATAACTTTAGTTGATAGTTGATAGTTTATAGTTGATAGTTTTACAGCTTCTTCAAAATAATTAGCGGTTTCTAATTCGTCGGTTAATATTGTGGAGTCGTATTCTGTTAAAGAAAAATCTTTTATAATTCTTTTAATTTTTGCATCTGGCAGTTCGGGAAGTTGTTTTCTGATAACTGATAATTGATCTTTTGACCACCTAATAGGCGGGATGTCCGGTTCAGGAAAGTATCTGTAGTCATGGGCTTCTTCTTTTGATCTTTGTGAGTAAGTAATTCCTTTCTTTTCATCCCAACCTCGAGTTTCCTGCTTAGGCGTTTCCCCTTTTTCCAATAAATCTGCGTGCCTCTTTATTTCATAGTCGATGGCTTTCTTGGCAAAATTGAAGGAATTAATATTTTTCACCTCTACTTTATAGTTAGGTAAACCTTTTTCACCGATTTTGCGAAGAGAAATATTTGGTTCGAGTCTCATACTCCCCTTCTCCATGTCGGCATCAGAAATGCCTATGTACCTAATAATCTGATGAAGTTTTTTCAGAAAAATTCTTGCTTCCTCACTGCTTCTTATATCCGGCTCGGTAACTATTTCGACAAGTGGAACTCCGCTTCTATTGAAATCTATAAGAGTGCAATTTTCTCCGTTTACTTGGGCATGCAGTAGTTTGCCTGTGTCTTCTTCCATATGGACTCTCGTAATCCCAATATTTTTCAGCTTCCCCTTTATTGCAAAGGGTTTATCGTATTGGGAAATTTGGTAACCTTTGGGAAGATCTGGATAGAAATAATTTTTGCGGTCAAATTTGGAAAACTCGGGTATTTCGCAGTCGAGTGCCATACCGAGTGCGACACACCATTCAACTGCTTTTTTGTTGGGAACTGGTAATGCACCAGGAAGTCCTAAACAGACCGGACATGTATTAGTATTAGGTTCTAATCCAAACCAATCGGCACGACATCCGCAGAACATTTTAGATCTGGTTTTCAGTTCTACATGTATTTCAAGACCAATAATGGGTTCGTATTTATTTTCCATATTTATAATTTTGGTTTTCTTTTGTGCCAGTCTGTAGCTTGTTGATAAGCAAAGCCTGCCTGCAAAATAGTTTCTTCGGAAAACATTTTTCCCATGATTTGCATGCCGATGGGTAAACCACTTTCAGTAAAGCCACACGGTAATGCTAGTGATGGGATGCCAGCTATGTTTTGGGTAAGCGTATAAACATCAGATAACATAAGTTGCACAGGATCTGATATAAGTTCACCAAATTTAGGTGCGGGAGTTGGATTTACCGGACCAATCAGCATATCGCATTTTTTAAAAGCATTGTTATAATCATTGATAATTAAAGTTCTGGCTTTCAACGATTTTTTATAATAGGCGTCATAATAACCTGCTGATAAAGCGTAAGTTCCTATCATTATCCGTCTCATAGTTTCTTGCGTAAATTTATCTCTGGAATGGCCAAAACGTATGCCATCATAGCGGGCTAGATTCGAGCTGGTTTCGGACGGCGCAAGAAGATAATATGCTGCAACTCCTATATCTATGGAAGGAATTGATACTTCACAAATATTTGCTCCTAATTTTTCAAATATTTTTAAAGCATCCCTGACCTTTTGGATCACTTCTTTATCTGTGCCATCCTGAAAAAATTCTTTTGGCACGCCAATTATTTTATTTTTGATGTCTCTTGATAAGTTTTCAATATAATTCGGAACCGGATTTGGTGAAGTGGTGGCATCATAAGGATCTTTTCCAGCAATTATCGATAAAATATATGCAATATCTTCAACAGATTTAGCCATAGGTCCAACCGTATCTAAAGAAGACGCATACGCAATAGCGCCATAACGCGATACCCTACCATAAGTTACTTTCAATCCAGTAATATTGCAAAATGACGCGGGATTTCTGATAGACCCACCCGTATCCTCTCCGATTGCGAAAGGTACCATATTTGCTGCCACCGCTGCTGCCGATCCACCACTTGATCCTCCAGCTACCCTATTTAGATCGTAGGGATTTCGGGGTATATCATAGTCTGTATTTTCGGATGTTGAACCATGACCCCAGGCGTCTTGTGAATTTTTCCCTATCAGTACGGCGCCATTATCTAATAGTTTTTGGTAAACTGTGGCGTTGTACTTGGGCTTATACCCGTCGAGAATCTTGGAACCAGCTGTTGTTGTAGTATCTTGTGTAATATATGCGTCTTTAAGACTAAAAGGGAGACCTGAGAGATTTTTTATCTTAAATTTCAAGTTTTTTATCTTTGCATGGATTTCTTCTCTATCCAATAGAGTAATGAAAGCTTTTATGTTTTCTTCAAAAGAGTTAATGTTCTTTAGATAGGCATCAATCAGTTCTATTGATGAAAATTCTTTTTTGGCGAGACTATTAAGCAGTTCTTTAATAGTGAGTTCGGTTATATCATTCTTCATCAAAAATAGCCTTTACTTTAAAATAACCTTTATATATTGCAGTTGATCCGGATAATGATTCTTGTTGTGTAAGATTTCTTTTCTTATTGACTTCGTCTTCTCGGAAGATATTTTCTAAACCGGTTACTTGAGAAGTTTCCCGTGCATTGGATGTATCCAGTGACTGAATTTTATTGATGTAAGTAAAGGAAGATTCAAGCTGTTTTTGAAGTATAGAAAAATTTTTTTCATCAAGAGGCAGTTTTGCGAGTTCAGCTATCTTTTTAACTAAATCTATACTTAATCTGGAAGTATCCATAAGTAGTATTTTAGCCTTTTTGAGCCTTATTTTCCAGTGGAAGAAAGGGTTAAACAGTTTTTAGGTATCTGTCGATTTCCCAACCGGTAACTGAGGTTCTAAATGAGTCCCACTCGGCGTATTTGGCTTCCAGATATCTATCCCATGTATACTCACCAAAGACTTCCCGGACTATTTTGCCATTTTTGATTTCCTCTAAGGCTTCTATCAAACTTGCCGGAAGTTTGGTGATGTAATATTTGGCCAACTTCTCATCATCGAAATGGAAGAGATTTTCCTCAACAGGATTTGGCGCTTTCATACCCTTTTTTATTCCTTCAAGTCCTGATTTGAGAAGTACAGCAAGGGTCAAATATGGATTGCTTGACGGATCCGGACAGCGGATCTCGACACGCGTTGCTTTGTCTTCATAACCTTTGGACACTTTAGGAATTCTTATGAGAGCCGATCTATTTATTCTGGCCCAACAGGCATAGACGGGCGCTTCATATCCGGGAGTTAATCTTTTGTAAGAATTGACGGTAGGAGCAAAGACACCGGTAATTTCCCTGACATATTTGAGTTGTCCTGCCAAATATTGATATGCAATTTGAGAAAGACCATATTTATCACGCCTGTCATAAAATGCATTTTTGCCATTTTTCCAGAGACTTTGGTGGGTATGCATGCCGCTACCATTGATGCCATAAAATGGTTTGGGCATGAAGGTGACATGATAATTATATTTATAGGCGATAAATTTGGTGGCCATCTTAAGAGTCACCACATTATCGGCGGTTTTTAGTCCTTTGTCGTAGCGTATATCTATTTCGTGTTGATTATTGGCTACTTCATAGGTGGACACTTCTGAGGCAATACCTAGATCACTTAATGCGGCCATGATTTCCCTTTTTATTCCATGGGCCTCATCCACAACTAAGTTAAAGTAAGAACCGTTTCCCGCTGATTGGAACATGATATTGCCGTGCTCATCTTTGGGAAACATAAAAAATTCACATTCGGGTCCGGCGTAGTATTCATATCCCATCCCTTTGGCTTCCGCTAAAACTCTTTTTAGAATATTTCTAGGATCTCCTTCAAATGGCTCATGGTTGGGTTTATAGACATCGCAGATGAGTCGAGCAGTTCTTCCGCCTTCTATATGATTTCTCCAGGGGAGAAGTGAATAAGTAGTTGGGTCAGGCATGAGAAACATGTCTGACTCATGGATACGGGCAAAGCCCTCTATGGATGACCCGTCTATCCAGACGCCGCGGTTTAGGGCATCTTCCAGATTGTATATGGGGATAGTTGAATTTTTCAGGTTTCCTAAGAAATCGGAAAATTGGAGATCGATGAAAGCAATTTTATCTTTTTTAGTAAGACTCATAATTTCTTTAATTTGGTCTTTCGGCATATATTTATCCTTTCAAAATGTTAATAAATGTATATCCGCCTTCGTCAAGACTCCGGCGGATTATGCATTTCTAAGCCTCACTTTGTATCGGCAAGAACTGCATAAAAAAGGCCCTCCAAAAATGGAAGACCTCATCGTCTATCTTGCCTCTTTGCAAGAATATAAAATATCCTAGATCAAAAAATAATCCTTGTCAATCCCTGAAAAATTTGCGAGCAAAATTTTTAGGGCAAACCCTTTAAATTTAATCTATCGGCTAATATAAGCGCTTCGGAAACCTCTTTAAGGGATTTTCTACTGTCCATACTTTCTTTTTGGATTTGTCTGTAGGCTTCTTGTTCGGATATGTTTTTTCTTTTCATAAGTATACCTTTGGCTCTTTCTATAATTTTTCTCATTTCCAGAGCCTCTTTGAGTGCTATAGATTCCTCTATAAGAAGAGCATTCTCTACAGCTCCGCCAACCAGTTTGCCAATTGCCGATAAGAGGTTGATTTCCATATCTGTATGCTCATGTTTTTTTTTGTGCTGGACATTGATGACACCGACAATACCGATTTTGTTTATGATCGGGACAGATAAAAATGCCTCGAAGCGGTCTTCAGGAAGGCTTCTGAAAAATTTAAATCTCGGATCCTTGGCGGCTCCTTCACCTATGGCAACGGGTTTTTTCTCTTTGGCTACCCAACCGGTAATTCCTTCTCCGAGTTTCATAGTGACTCTTTGAAGTAAATCCTTATGGGGATTTTTACTAGCCCGAAGTCCTAACGTTTGCTTCTCGCGATCAAATATATATATAAGACATGAGTCGCTTTTGGTCACTTGATTGGCAATTTTTACGATTTCTTTAAGTAGTTCATTAAGCTGGAGACTATGGACGGATTGTGCAATACGATAAAGAAAGTTTAGCTCTCTTTTAAGTTCTATTAGATTCTTTTTCATATTTTATGTTAAGTTTTTTGAGCATAAAATTATGTGCCTGCCACTCGAGAGTGTCATCCAGAGGCTCCAATTGTATATCTTTTCCATATTTAACTGCAAGTGATGTGGCAATAAGCCAATCGGCAATGTGGGGATTTTTTGGTAAGAATGGTCCATGATAATAGCAAGCGATGACATTTTTATAGACTGCGCCCTCTGTGCCATCTTCGCCATTGTTGCCGAAGCCTTTCAATACTTTGGCGAAGGGAAGACAATTTTTAGCTAAATATGTGCGGCCACCGTGATTTTCAAAGCCAACGATAGTATTTTTGAACTTTGAACTTATTTCACCTGTTGTATTTCCAATGCATCTGGGTTTATCATGGCCGAAATGTTTGGTGACATAATCAAAAATGCCTAAACCCGGAAGTTTTTTGCCATCACCGGTCATATAGTAATGACCTAATAGTTGAGGAGAACCGCAAACGAAAAGCCCGGGGATATCTTTTTCAAACATTTGTTTCAGTGTTTTTCCTTTGTTATTTAGAAGATCATCGATTGCCAGTTCCTGCTGTCTATCCTGGGCACCTCCGCCAATGATTAAATTGCATGTTTCTAAATCTTTAAGAGATGTGTCAAAATCTATGCGCAATATTTTTGTTTCAATATTTCTCCAACTGCAGCGCTTATCAAGACATATAATATTTCCCCTGTCGCCATAGGTGGACATAAGATCAGGATAGAGCCAGCCGATAGTGAGTTTATAGTTCATAGTTATTAGTTTTTAGTTAGAGAATCTTACGGCCTTTCAATATTTTTCTTACTTCGAGCATGGCGGAATAAGTAGGTAGAACATATAAAGTTTCGCCTTTTATAATTTCACTTAATCCTTTTTGGATAGCTTCTCTTAAATTTTCTTTCACAATCAAATGCTTCATTGCATATTTAATACGCAAACCCATATCATAAACCCGGTCCCCACTAACTATCACAGTTACGTCATCCGGAATCATCTCAAAATCAACGTCATAAATCCAGGAAACGTCATGGCCATCGGGAATTCTGTCGTTTAGAACTACAAGCAATGTTTTGGGATTTTGTTTAATAATTGTTTTGAGATTGATGTTGAAGCCGGCGGGGTTTTTGGCCAGCATTATTTTTACTTTTTTACCTTCTATTTCTATAGTTTCTTGTCTGCCAAATGCTGGAAGAAATGTAGAGAGTATTTTCTCAATTCTCTCTTTATCTACACCTGCTTCCAAAGCTACTGTAACTGAGGCGATTGTATTGTATTCATTGTGGATACCAAGAAGAGGGGAGATCCAGCTATGCTTTTCGATTGTTGGTCGTTTGAGTCCGCATTTTGTGCAGGCCCAAACTCCAATATGAGATAGATAAATACCCTCAAATATTAGCTTGTTGCCGCATTTGGGGCAATAGATAGAGTCTACGGCATGTTCACGGCTTTCTAAGAAATGCTCAGGTTTTTCTATGCCGAAATATTTTACAATGGCATTGCTAGTAGCGCCCAAATAGGCTATCTGAGGGTCGTCTGCATTGAGTATAAGTGTGGCTTTGGGCATATTCATCAGTGACTTTTCCCATCTTTTGGCTATAGTATCTACCTCGCCATAGCGATCAAGCTGATCTCTAAATAGATTGAGAAGCACTATAATGAGTTTTTTGTCGTATTCAATAAGCTCTGGTAAAAGAAGGGGTAATGTATTTTCATCAACCTCAAGGACGGCCCAATCAACAACAATTTTACCGGTTAGTGAACAGTTGATGATAAAGGCGGAAACAAGACCGTTTAAGAGATTTGCTCCGGAGTAATTTTTGATGACTGTGCCGGTGAGTAGTTCGCTAATCATTTTGGATGTAGTTGTTTTGCCGTTGGTACCTGCGACAATGATTACGCCTTTGTTGGCCTGATTTAAAAAGCTGATGAGAATAGATTTATTCAATCTTAAGGCTACTTCTCCCGGCCAGGTTCCACCTGAGCCTATATTAAAAAGGCGACTGAAATAGAAAATAAATTTAGCTAAAAGTATAAGGAGTATATTCACTACAATTTACATTGACCTTAGTATCTTGATTCTCTCCTCAATGGGCGGGTGGGTATTAAAAAGTCCAGCAAACCAGGCGCCGAAGTCTTTGCCTTTGAAGGGATTGGCAATATAAAGATGGGCTGTGGCATTGGTGGCTACTTCAAGCACTTCTTTATCTTTGGAGATTTTCTCTAGAGCGCGGGCCAGTCCCTCTGGATAGCGCGTAAGTAATGCTCCTGAGGCGTCGGCTAAGAATTCTCTGCGTCTGGAAACAGCTAGCTGGATAAGACTGGCAATAACTGGCGATAGAAGTGCAAGAACGATGCCTACAATGAATATCATGCCGCCCAATTTATCATTATCTCTATCTTTTCTTCCCCCCCACCAGAGGCTTCGCAAAAACCAGTCAGATAAGAAGGCGATCATGCCTACCAATACTGCGACGACGGCCATAAGTCTTATGTCGTAATTTTTAACATGAGAGAGTTCGTGGGCTATCACTCCTTCAAGTTCTGCCCTATCCAGTTTCTGTAAAATACCGCGTGTGGCGCAGACGACGGCATGTTTGGGATCTCGACCTGTGGCGAAGGCATTGGTGGCTGTATCTTCAATAATATATAGTTTGGGTGTGGGGAGACCCGCGGCGATAGATAAATTTTCGGCCACCGTATAAAAATCAAAATCTTTGTTTCTGTCTGCCGGGTGGGCGCCTGATAAGGCTAGTACCAATCTATCGCCGTAGTAATAGCTACCCAGAGTCAAAAGACCGGATATCATCAGGGCTATGCCGGCATACGATATACCATAGCCTGAAGCTTGGCCGAATATGTAGGCAACAAGGGCAATGAAGCCCATAAAAAGAGCCATGATAAGATACGTCTTGGTTTTGTTGCCTTCAACTTGTGAATAGATAGACATGGACATACCAAGTTAGTCGAATTTAACAGTCACTTTCTCGCGCTCTTGCCCTTTTGTCTCAAAAAACTGTTCTTCTCCAAAACCTAAAGTTTGAGCAATAAGTACATTGGGGAAGAGTTTTATTTTGGTGTTGTACTCAAGAACGGATGTGTTATAGAACTGACGCGCATAAGCTATCTTGTCCTCCGTATCACCAAGTTCTCGCTGTAATTGGCCAAAATTTTCACTAGCGCGAAGCTGTGGGTAGGCCTCTGCTACAGCAAATAGAGATTTCAAAGCACCGGTAAGCATATTATCAGCTTCGGCTTTGGCTTTGGGACTATCGGCTTTTAGGAGTGCGCTTCTTGCCTTGGTGACGTTTTCAAAGACACTTTTTTCGTGTTTGGCGTAGCCTTTTACTGTCTCAACAAGATTGGGGATAAGGTCTGACCTTCTTTTGAGTTGAACATCTATCTGACTCCAGGCTTCTTTTACTCTAAGTCTGGCGGTTACTAAACCATTGTAAAGGCCCCAGACAAAAAGAACAACAAGTATAACAAAACCAAGTATTATAAATAAGGGATTCATGTGATTATCACCTCCATTCAATTATTTGTCAGCCATTTATAGATCTCATTATACGATTTTGTATTCCAAATGTCATCAGGTGCCAGCCAACCTCGGCGGGCTACTGATACTCCATATTTCATCAGATCCATACCGCTGATATCATGCGAGTCGGTGCCCAAAGTAAATTTTATACCATATTTTTTGGCTTCGATTACTAGAATATCAGGAAGATCGAGACGATTGGGATAGGAATTGATTTCGATAGCTTTGTTATTTTTTTGGGCATGATCAAATATTTGAGAGAAATCCAAAGAGATTCCCTCTCGCTCATTAATAAGCCTACCGGTTGGATGAGCTAATATCTTAGCCTTAGGATGGGATAATCCCGAAAGGACCCGCTTGGTCATCTGGTCTTTCGACTGATTGAAACTGGAGTGGATGGATACTAAAGCAGCATCTATATAATCAAATGCTTCTTCAGGCAGAGCTAGTTCTCCAGTAGTATTTATATCTATTTCGAGTAAATTTAGTATTCGAACACTTTTTGTTGACTCTTTTATTTGTTCAATCTTATCCTTACGTCTTTTCATAATATCTATAATCTGTTGTATACTATGCTTGGAAACGCTGGGATTGTGCTCAGAAAAAGCGATATACTCATATCCAAGACTTTTGGCTTTAGCCACAATTTCTTCCATGCTGTTTTTACCCAAATCGTGGCTGGGATGGAGATCGTAGCTTGAGTGAATTTGAAGGTCTCCCCTAATATTAGATAAGGACACGAGCTGAGGGAGGCGGCCTTTTAGGGCGGCTTCGATCTCTCCCCTATCTTCACGTATTTGGGGAGGTATGAGGCTAAGTCCCAGGTAGCGATAAAACTCATCTTCTGAGGCAAATTCCATGAGTTTTTTGGTTTTTAGGTTTTTGATGCCATATTCATTCAAGGATAATCCTTTTTTGAGAGCAAATTCGCGAAGTCGGATATTATGGCTTTTACTGCCTGTAAAGTACTGAAGCATTGAACCCCAAGCTGGTGGTTTAATAACTCGCAGATCTACGTGTTGACCACCGCCTAAGATAATAGAGGCCCCTCCACTTCCTCGTTCAATGAGTTTACCAAATTTGGGATAGCTCACAAAATGATCAAGTACAGCCTCGGGGTTTTTGGTCGCTACGGCCAGATCAATATCACCTATGGTGGCTACCATTCTTCTCAGGCTCCCTAGGGTCTCGATTTTTAATACAAAAGGACTTGATTTGAGATAATCGACAATTTCCATGGCTAAAGTGTGGGCAAGGGGTAATGCCATTCGTTTCTCTTTTTGCCCTTGTTTTTGGAACCTTAAGATGGCTTCCAGTATATCTTGCTGGGATTTCTCGCCGAAATCCGGTATAGAGGCTATTTTGCCCAGCTTTGCGGCATTGTAGAGATCTTTTATCGCCTCTGAGGCCCTATTTAGTTTGAGTGCTGTAACTAATTTGGCTGCTTTTTTGGCACCAAATCCGGGAAGATCCAGAAGAGGAAAAACCGCTGGAGCGATTTGTTTAAGCACAGATTCGAAATGACGGCTTTTGCCGGTAGTGAATAATTCGTCAAGATGAGAAGCTATGGATGAGCCAATGCCTGGAATATTTTTCAGTTTGCCGCTCCTTCCTAGATCTTCTATATTGGCTGATAAATGCTCTATGGAATCGGCGGCATTTTGGTAGGCTATTATTTTGAATCTATTTTCATTTTGGAGTATGTAGGCTGCGGCGATATTTCTGAGGAGTCTTGCTACTTCATGGTTGGTCATGATACACCAAAAGTGTAGCATACACCTTGACCCTATATCAATCATTTGATATTATGCTGACGCTGGGGTCGTAGCTCAATCTGGTTAGAGCATCGCCCTGTCACGGCGAAGGTTACGGGTTCGAGCCCCGCCGGCCCCGCACTAAAAAATTGCTGAGGCAATTTTTCAGTGTAAACCTCTGCTACCTGCCACAAATATCTCTGCCTGAGAAAGGAGTATCTAAACTTACATTTATGTGGAAAAATTTCAGAAAAAGTTTAAAGCTTCCCGAGGCTTACATATCTATGGGTTTGGGGCTTCTGGTGGTCATAGTTTCCGGTATGCTCGTTTTCAATTATTTAAGATCAAACAAAAGCGACAGTGTCTCTGAGGAAACATCTTCCGAAAGTCTATCACAGGAAAAGCAGGGAGGAAAAGCCGAGCCTCAACCAATTATTGTTCTTCCCACCAATCATACGGTAATAGGAGGAGAAACTTTGTGGGCGATAGCGGAGAAATACTACCGTTCCGGATATAACTGGGTAAACATTGCCTCAGAAAATAAGTTGGCTGATCCTAATTTCCTGATTGTCGGAGAAAAACTTTCTATACCCAAAGCAGAAACGATCATGGTTGGACAAATACTTTCAGACGGTGTATCTGATACGAGAATTGACAGCACCAACTACACGATCCAAAAAGGTGACAATCTCTGGCAAATAGCTATCCGGTCTTATGGCGATGGCTATGCTTGGGCAAAAATAGCTCAAGCAAACAAGTTGGTTAATCCCAGCATAATCCATTCCGGCAATGTGCTAGTAATACCTCGCTGAAGGGAGTGTAAATAAAAAGAGCGATTGTCAGAGGATTTATTGATCTTTTGATCCTTTTTTGTATTCTATATCTAGTGCTACAGGATTATAAGAAATGCCATAATCAAAAGTGTCGACTTTTTCAATCTGTTTAACTTTGGCAACTATTGCGTATGTAAGAGGGGTAGCCAATATTTCATATCCTACCTTATAAATATAACTTAAAACCATGATCTGAATAAGAGCTGGAAAGGGAAGATAGGTAAATGCGATAAGTGAAAAAAGTCCAGTATCTACCACCTGCCCTACAAGAGTTGATCCAATGGTTCTCATCCACAAATATTTTCCTACGGTTCTTTTTTTGAGCATTGATATGACTGCCGAATTGGTGAATTCCCCGAAAAAATAAGCTATAAGTGAGGCTATAACTATCCTCGGAGTGGAGCCCAAAACTTGATTGAAAGCATCGCTGTTGGTAAGTTCTGATGGTTTGGGGAGGGAAAGGATGAAGGAAAAATAAATAGCCATAATGATATTGGCGAGGAATCCCAGCCAAATGACGAGTCGAGATCTTTTGAAACCATAAACCTCGGTAAGTATATCTCCAAATATATAAGTCAATGGAAAGAGAAAGAAATCTCCTGGAAATATAAGTCCGGCAAATGTAAAAAGGCGGTTGACAATAATGTTGGAAATCATGAGGAAACAGACAAATAGAGCGGCGATGGTGACAAATAGCGGCGATATGGCTGTCGGGTATTTCTGGTAGTTCATAATCTTACAATTTTACATGATTTTAGTGTAAAATAAAGAGGAAATTTAATTGCGGGATTAGTACACCGGTAGTATGCCACCTTCCCAAGGTGGAGAAGCGAGTTCGATTCTCGTATCCCGCTCCATAGAAATTTAATCGAACTCGTGAATCTTAGCTTCAGAAAGTTGATAAAATTCACAAAAATCTAATCCTATAACCTAGTACCCTAACGGGAGTCGAACTTTTATTTTGTAATTAAAACAACGCCATCAAAGGAGTAAACAACCTTTCCTTGGGATTTACAAGCTACACATCATTCAAGTTTTATTTACGCTATTCTGGCTTTTAGAAAGTAATAAAAATTTTCTTTTTCTTCGAATCTAAACGTGCTGACATACCATAAGGCATTGCAATTTGAGGGTCTGAATGTCCAAAGTCTAAATTTTGCACAATTGGTACTGATTGGTTATATTTTCTTACAACTTCTAATATAGTTTCTCTCTGCTGTTTTCGATATTCTTCTTTTTGTTCTTTACTATTTTGTTTGTCAAACTCCCAAGCTTTTGGCCTTCCTACTAATATAGCTTTTACTCTCTCTAATATACATCTTTCTCCTAAAGCTCTATAAACTCTATGTACATAGTTAGCTGTTGGGATTTCCTCTGATGTTTCAGTGAGTAAGACAATGTTTTCGAAATCTTCCAAAGAAGGCATCGAAATGGCGTGTCTTAGCAGTTCATCAATTGACTCAATGCACCCTCCCCAGGTTATTCCTTCCGTATTTTTACTGCCATCCCAGCTCCAACCTTTATTTGGTTCATATGTTCTTTCTTTATTGAGATTTTGCGGATCGCTCCAATCTAGCCCTATGTCGTTATACTTATCGCTTGCCTCAATTTCAACTTCTCCCTCCTCAAACAGTGCAAGCTTCAGATATTTGAGAGTATACTCATTCATCTTCCCTTGTTCAGCAAATTGAGTAAATAAAGCACCTCCATAATATG
>Ga0155063_122_pt1 | contig 27532 bp, 26 predicted proteins | sample RifCSPhighO2_01_FD_106031 | JGI IMG/M metagenome (GOLD analysis project Ga0155063, IMG submission 106031) | Candidatus Gottesmanbacteria bacterium RIFCSPHIGHO2_01_FULL_39_10 | reverse complement strand
CCGGAAAATGTTCAAGTGTCACAGGTGAGTACAAATACAGCAACAATAAGCTTTACTACCGCGGATCCATCTTCTTCACTTATTGAATACGGTACCAATCCTACTTCACTTACCCTTTTTGCCAATGATACGGATGCAACAAGCCATCAAATTATTCTGTCTTTGCTTACTCCCAATACGACATATTATTTTCATATAAAAATAGGTGAGAATGTGTATGACAACAGCGGTGTACCTTGGTCATTTACGACTGCATCCAACAATTCTTTATTGCCTACATTGACACTGGCTGCGACAGTTGTTCCCACTTCAAGTGGAGGTAGTGGATCGGTAACATGCAGTGATGTCGCTACCAAAATGGGCGCCAGACGCGGAAGCGCTAATTATGATGTGAAATATGATCTCAATGGAGATGGTATCATCAACAGCCTCGATATGAGTTTATGTGGTAAGTAGACGTAGTCTTCATTTGTAAAAAGTAAAATTGAATTTCCTCTTATCTTATTATCTTATTTTCTTACTTTATTTATATAAATTATATTCATTAAATCTACGTACGTACTTGATTTTAATGAATCAGTATTTTATTATTGATACGTGTGTTTGAATATTGTTTATTTAAATAATGCAGATTAAATAGCATATCTTTGAGTAATATGAGAAATATAATTATGTGAATGAATAATATGAAAAAGCTAATTAGATCTTATAAGAGAAAGAGAGCAAGAAATCCCTACGCCAAAATTAATTGGGAGAAGGCTGCAGTATTATTTGACAAACCGTTTGTCGTGGAAGGCGAGAGTAATTTTCCTCAAGTGAAACAGATTTTGCAGGTGTTGGCAGCAGCCGGAGCCGTCGGCTTGGTTTTTGCTTTTCCAGGTGCTGCTTTGGCTTTGGGGATGATTGCTTTTGGTAAGAAATCTTACCCCCGTTGGCAATCATCTCAGATAATCGGTCAACTAGAGAGACAAAAGTATGTTGAGACGAAGGAAAATAAAGACGGTACAACAACAGTTAAGATCACAAAAAAAGGTATGGTGAAGGCTTTGACTTACAGATTGGATACTTTGATGATAACCAAACCCAAACGCTGGGATAAAAAATGGCGGGTTGTCATTTTTGATATACCGATAAAATATAATCGTGTCCGTGATATTTTCCGCTCGCGACTTGTTCAGATGGGTATGTATCAGTTACAGGAGAGCGTCTATATCTATCCATATTCCTGTTTTTCCGAGATAGAATTTTTGCGTGAGTTGTATGGTGTGCCATTTACAGCGAGATATTTATTGGTCGAGCATATCGAGAATGATGATTTCTTGAAATATCATTTTGAATTAGGTTGAATATTTCGTTAATAAATATTCATTAAATTCATGTACGTGCTGAAAGTTAGTGAATTATTTTTTTAGCTTTTTTAGGCTGAGTTTTTTGGATTCGACGAAGAGAAAAGGAATAAGCGATACTCCAAAGATGAGAAGCCAATGCTGTAAATTCATGGGAGACGTTTTGAATACTAGTTGGCCAAAGTCTGTGTAGATAGTAAGAAGCTGCAGGACAAGCGATGCAAGAATTGACCATATAAGAAGCGGATTGGTAAATATGCCGATTTCAAATATGGATTTGCGCGTACTTCTGTTTGATAGCGCATGTATGAGTTGAGTGAAAGCCAGAGTGGTAAATGCGATGGTTTGGGACACTTTAATATCAAAATTGTTTAGAGAAAAAAGATAAAGAAGAAATACCGATCCTCCCATAAGTAGCCCTTCAAGCAGCATAAAAGCCCATCTTCTTCTGTGAAGTATTTGATTTCTTTCGCGGGGTGGGCGGATCATGACGTCTGGTTCAGGCGGGTCGTTGCCGAGGGCAAGAGCAGGCAGTCCGTCGGTAATGAGATTTATCCAAAGAAGATGGATGGGTGCAAGCGGCATGGGTGTGTTATAAATAACAGCCAAAGAGACCACGAAAATCTCGGCCAGATTGCATGATATAAGATAACGTATGAACTTGATGATATTAGCAAGGATGATTCTGCCTTCTTTTACCGCCTCGACTAAGGTAGTATAGTCGTCATCAGTAATGACTATGTCGGCTACTTCTTTGGCTATATCGGTGCCTGATCCCATTGCGACTCCCACATGGGCATTTTTCAGGGCCGGGGCGTCATTTACTCCATCTCCTGTTACGGCAATTTCAGTATGAGGGATAAGTTTGAGCGCCTCGATAATTTTGAGTTTGCCAAGGGGTGAGATGCGGGCAAAGACGCGATATTTCCCCTCTTTTACATATTTGGCGATTTCTTTTTGGGATATATTTTCGATATCTTTTTCACTGACTGCTTGATCCGGGGAATCTATAATACCGCTTTCGATACCTATGACTGCGGCTGTTTTGATATGATCGCCGGTAATCATGATAGTTGTTATGCCGGCCTGTTTGGCTTTTTGGAGAGATTCTTTGATGTCCAGTCTTAAGGTATCTTTTTGCCCGCAGAGACCAAAAAATATCAGATCATTTTCGTCCAGTTTTTTGGTTGAGAGTATTTGGTCAACTTCTTTTTTGGTAAGACTGCGGCCCGCAAAACCCAGAGTGCGAAGTCCTTTGGAGGCTAGATAATTTATGTGTTTTTGAAATAATTTTTGTTTTTCGGCAGTAAGAGTAGTATGTTTGAGAATTTCCTCTGGAGCACCCTTGGTATAGAGGAAAAAGTCGCCGGTTTCATCCACTTCCACAACTACGCTGACCATCTTTCTATCGGCAGAGAATGGTACTTCAAACAATCTTTTATTTATTTTTCTTAGTTCCTCAATATCGATTTTGGCTCTTTGGGTAGCGACTAACAATGCTCCCTCGGTAGTATCGCCAATGATAATATTTTGATTATTTTCGCTTTTAATGTGAGCATTGCTTGAGAGGACTCCTACTGTTAAAAGATTTATGATTTCGGGGAACTCTTCCGGTGATAACGTTTCCCTTTTTTCATCATAATAAGTGCCAATGCTGCTGTAACCTTCGCCTTCGATAAAATATTTTTTACCGCTTGCGCTGATAATGTCTGTTACATTCATTTTATTTTCGGTGAGTGTGCCGGTTTTGTCTGTGGCGATAATTTTTATGGATCCCAGGGTTTCTACACTAGCAAGCTTTTTGACGATGGTTTTTTTCCCGGCGAGGCGTTCAACTCCCAGAGCAAGAGTAATGGTGGCAATGGCCGGAAGTCCTTCGGGAATGGCGGCGACAGCGAGAGCGACAGCTATCAATATTCTTTCGATGATGGGCATATCGCGAAGTCCAGTAATGAGAAATATAGCAAGAGCAATAATGATAATAACTAAGGTGAGCATTTTGCCTACTCTATCTAGTTCTATGGTCAAAGGAGATTTTTCTTCTTTGGCGATTTCCAGGGCAAAGGCAATTTTTCCCATTTCAGTGCTATTTCCTGTGGCGATCGTGATAGCTTTGCCGCGACCTCCCACTACTTTTGTATCTTTGAAGACCATATTGTATTGGTCACCCAGGGGGATACCTGATTCACTGAGTATTTCTCCCCTTTTGGTTACTGAAAATGATTCTCCTGTGAGGATACTTTCATCTACCTGAAGTTGGAAACTGTCGATAATGCGGGCATCAGCGGGAATTTTTTCTCCTTCTTCAAGAATGAGTATGTCGCCGGGGACTATTTCCCGGGTCGGGATTTTTTCCACTGATTTATCTCTTAAAACCAGTGAGTAAGGTATATCCTGCGATTTGAGTTTATCGAGAGTTTTTTCCGCTTTTATTTCCTGATAGGTACCTATTGCAGCGTTGAGGATAACTATAGCAAAGATAGCCAGGGCGTCGGTCAGATCACCCAAAAGCGCTGAGAGAACAGTAGACAGTAAAAGGATGAGAATAAGAAGTGACTTGAATTGGGACAAAAATTTGACTAGAAGTGACTCGGGTTTTTTAGCCGGGAGAATATTGGGGCCATATTTGGCGAGTCTCTTTTGAGCCTCGGTAAATGTAAGGCCAGAATCTTTGTTGCTTTTGAATTCTGCGAGAATTTGATCTATGGATTTTTGGTAGAACATATTTTATATTACTCCTCCTCTTCCTATAGGGAGAAGGAAGGAGAGAATGAAGTTCACTATGGGTAAAAGGATGGAGGATATAGGGGATGAGCCAAATATTGGAAATAAAAGTATAATAAGAAAAAGCATGCCGTAGCGCTCAAGTTCGATCCAGGAGGCGTAGTATTTATGAGGTAATAGTCCTCCCACAACTTTGAATCCATCGAGAGGATGGATGGGGATGAGATTGAAAACGGCGAGTAAAACGTTGAGTTGGATAAGAGGAGGAAGAAGGAGTAGGGCTAGACTAATCAGACTAATTTGACTAAATGGGAGAAGGAGACGGAATATTAGAGAAAGTATGGTGGCAAGAAGCAGATTGGACACAGGACCAGCAAGTGAAATGAGAGCAGAGTCTTTTTTGGGATTTCGGAGATTAAAGGGGTCAAACTGGACTGGTTTGCCCCAACCAAAGCCGACTAATAAAAGCATGAGGGTACCCAGAGGATCTAAGTGTACTAGCGGATTTAGAGATATACGGCCCATGAGTCGGGGTGTAGGGTCGCCAAGTTTGTCGGCAAAATAGGCATGGGAAAATTCATGGATAGTGATGGCAATAAGAAGAGAGATGATATAAATAATGAATAAAAGGGGATTGGAAAAAAGTGATGAAATCATTTTTTTAACTGGACGCTTTCAATTGAATATGTTATATTATACAGATTCTGAAAGGAATTTCATATGGCACTTAGATGTGATAACTGTGGAAAAGGGAGAGAAGTAGGACACAATGTCTCCCACGCCAAAAATAGAACATTTCGACTTTTTAAACCTAATCTTCAGAAACTTAGGGTTCTTCAAGATGGTATAAGCGTGCGGGTGAAATTTTGTACGTCATGTATCCAACGCTTAAAAAGGGACAAAAGATTGGGTGAATATATGCAGATGATATATGCTAAGCCCGCATTGCAGGTGGCTGTGCCTGTTACTTTACCGAGCAAGAAAAATATAGACCGTGAATCCAAGAAAATAGAAGAAATAATGCAGAAAGAAGTGACTAGAAAACAGGAGTCAGAAGAGAAGGAGAAAACAAAAGCAAAAGAAAAGATAAAGATAGAAGAATTGGTGGGGAAGAAGTAGCGTTGTATATAAGATTTATATAACTAATTAGTCAGATTTTCCAAAAAGTTCCTCAAATAATATTTTCCCATTGATAATTGGTGTTGAAGACCTACTAATTTTGAGGTGTACGTGCACCTTAGTTTTAGTAGATTAAATGGACAGCCGGTTGGTGAGCCCGAAGGGGGGCCCTGCCTGCAATTGCTACGCGATAGCGTTGCAGGCGGGCGCCTGCCAACTGACCGAACCGGCCGTCCATTTTGTCCCTGAAAGGGGGTTCTCATCGTGAGAGCAGAGTAGTGTGGAAGGCTTGATTGATCGTCTCCCACAGCGGAGCCCGGAAAGGCTCCAAGAAGATGTGGATGAGGAGTGTTGGGACGCTGCAGGCCAGCAGCCCAATTGCTGCGCCGGTCAAGCGCGCTACGATCCTCATAGTTCCTCACTTTCCTTATTTTGTCTTAGGGGCAATTACTACGAGGGTAACGAAAATCGTTACCCCTAAAGCGATGATCTCGAGCCAGTGAACTTGCAAGAACTCAAACATCTTTTCCCTCCTCCATTTTCCCGAGGAAACTCTACTCTGCTGCTGTGGCAGTGAGTAGAATTCCAACCGGAGTCATTATGATTCCGACCATGAGAAGAAGGTCGGAATCCAAGACAGCTCCGCCAAGGACGGAGCCAACTCCCAAGGTCAACAGACTGATTTCTATGACCTTGGGTTTGAGTAAGAAGGTTATGATTATTTGTAGCATTTTTCTCTCTCTTGCCTTTGGGTCTGTCCACGGGACAGACTTATCCCTTACGGGACCTTTGAATCTATAAGGCGGCGGATAGAATACTAATTTATAATTTAGAATTCAGAATTAATAGTCTCTCCGCCGGATTCAAAGGTGATTTGAAGATGTTTGATCCTCCTTCGCTTAGAAAGCTACGGAGGACTTAAGCTTTCAGGGATTTTAATGTGCATATTTTGCCAGATATTTCAGAGCGCTGAATGCTTCTTATATCCTTGGCAAAATTACTTGAATTATAGTCTTTTCGATCTATTAAGTCAAAACTATAGGTTATATTGACAGACCAGTGTACATGTTGTACACTATGTACATTATGAATACTACACTTTCTGCAACTGAGGCAAGAAACAGATTTTTTGAGCTTCTGGATCTGGCTAAATACAAGAACCAGTCATTTACCATAGAAAAGGATGGTGAGGTGGTGGCGACCGTAAATCCCGCGATGCCGAAAAGAACTCCAGAGGAGATTGATAAGATATTAGCAGATGTTAGGAAGGTCTATGCTAAATCCAAAAAAAGAAAATACTGGTCTGTCATTGAGACACCAGCATGGAAGAAGAAGGAAGCCAGGTATGTAGAAAGATTGTCAAAAGGAATTATTGATTGAATATTGTTGTAGTGGATACCAATATTTTAATTGATTATATTCATGGTTTTGCGCCATGGTTGAAGCTATTGCTGCATAAAAGGCAAGAATTTACTTTAGTCGTACCTACTATTGTTACAGCGGAATATTTGACTGCAGAAGAAAATGAAGATCAAAATTACAGAATAAGAACGAAGGGATATCTTAAGCTCTTTAAGATACAGGATCTGACTTACGAGATCTCAGAAATACTGGGTGATATTTTACGCAGAAAAACATATTTAAAAGGTGCGGGTATTGGTGATCTTATTATTGCATCCACGACTCTATATTTTGCGGGAGAACTAGCAACCAGAAATCAGAAAGATTTTGCCAAAATCCCCAATCTTCGTTTCTTTGACCCCAATACATTATAATAAATAATAATTATATGCTGAATAAAAAAACTAGAGTGGATATAGCAAGGGAAGCGTATCTTCGTGGAGATGTTTCTATGGCGAGGAAAGCTCATGGGAAGAGTGCTATACGGGATTCTATAAATCATGAGGAAGCACATAAGACGTCGTTTTCTTTGCCGGAGATTATTTTGGGTGGACAAGATGGACTAGTAAATGTACTAGGAGTGATACTGGGAGTGGCGGCGGCTACGGGAGATGCAAGAGTAGTGATTGTGGCAGGGCTTGCTGCAACTTTTGCAGAGAGTGTTTCTATGGCGGCTGTAGCTTATACGTCCAAAATTGCCGAAGTGGATTATTATCAGTCAGAATATGAAAGGGAGAAATGGGAGATAGAGAAATTTCCTGATAGTGAAAGGGAAGAGATAAGAAGTCTTTATAAACACTATGGGTTTAAGGGTCCGACCCTTGACCAGATTGTTGAGACAATCACTTCCAATAAACAGACTTGGCTTGAGGTGATGATGAATCAGGAGTTGAAGCTGGAGCCTGTCGAAAGAAAAGAAGCCTTGAAAGATAGTGCAATAGTGGGATTTGCGGCGCTTGGGGGGTCTTTTATACCACTGACGTCTTTCTTTTTTCTGCCTGTGGGTAGTGCGATTGCCGTATCTATAGTTGTTTCTTCTGTTACTCTTTTTGTGGTGGGATATTATAAAGCTCAAGTGACATTGGGAAGAAATCTTCTTAGGCAAGGCGCAGAGATGATGGTGATAGGAATGGTATCAGCGCTGGTAGGATATTTAGTGGGTTCGCTTTTTAAACTTCCACCGGTTTAAGCTCCGGATAACCCTCCAGAAATTGTTTCCAACTGACTGGTTTTTTTCCTTCTAACTGTACTACATCTAAAACGGTTTTTTCATTTTCACTATGAGCGCTTAGGATTCTTAGTCTTTTTTCGACTCCTTTTATTTTTACCTTGGTCCATATACCCGGCCAAGGTGTAAATGCACGAAGTTTTCTTGCGACATCTTCAGTATTTATTTTCTCAAATTGAGTATATCCGACTTCCCGAGTAAGGGTTTTAGAATATGTTGCTTGAGAATGATCTTGGGGATGGGGTTTTAATTCGCCAGCAGTGTATTTTTTTATAACATCTGGTAAGTAATCGCCTGCTATTTCAAAAAGTTTTCTATATACCTCTTTGGTATTTAGAATATCTAACTTATTATGTAGAAATTCTTTTTGCCACACAATGTCTCCTGTATCCAATCCTTCGTCCATAATAATGATGGATATCCAGGCGGATTTATCACCCCTTAATATTGTAAATTGGACAGGAGATGCGCCGCGAAGATCCGGAAGGCGAGAAAAATGGATATTGAGAGTTTTGTGTTTGGGGATATTAAAAATATCAGGAGGGATAATCATACCGAAATCTGCAACAATGGCGAGGTCGGGTTTTAGAGAATGAAGTTGTTCTTTTAGAGAGAGAAGTTCTTGCTCATTATTAGGTGTAAAAGAAGTGACATGATTTTTAGCTGCAAAATCACTTACGAAGCCGCCGGGTTTGGTGACTATGCAAGATAGGGAAAAATTATTATTCAGGGATTTAAGAACCGGAAGGCAGTAAGAGGAAGAGCCGAAGAAAATAATTTTCATATCTCAATCTCCACCAGTTTTTCTTCTTCTCCCTCGTGCTCTATTTTGTAGAGCTTATTGCCTTGTTCCAGGACTCGTCTAGTAAAAAGTATACCTTCAAGATGATCACATTCATGTTGGATGATTGTCGCCTCGAAATCTTTGAATTCTTTTTCCTGTGACCTGCCTTTTTCGTCCAAGAATTTGAGTCTGACTTTGGTGGATCTTTTGACATGGCCCCAGATATTATTTATGGAAAGACAGCCTTCAAGTCTTTTTTCGTCTTTAATTTTTTTATTAGAAGTTTTAGGACGCCTAATGATATCTTTTTCGTCTGATGTCCAGAGAATTTCAGGATTTATGAAGACTTCTATGGGATTCTTATCTCTTGGTCTTGTAATAAACAAACGGTAAGAAATACCAATTTGGGGTGCCGCCAGCCCAACACCTTTGGGATTTTGCGTATTTGTCAGTGTCTTTTTCATCTGATCAATAATCTCGATGATTTTATTATCAATTTTTTCTATCGGTTTGGCTTTTTGGGTCAAGACCGGATTTGGTGTTTGGACGATCATTTTATTTCTTCCAATTGTTTTTTGGCTTCCTCATCATTTTGATTTATTCTTTTTAGTATAAATTCCAGTTCTTCACGTGTTTTGTCTATCATTTTTAGTTCTTTGTAATAGAGAGCCAGCGCAAAATGGGCATCTCTATAGTCGGGTTTGAGATCAGCTGCCTTTTTGAGTTGGGTTATTGCTTCATTATTGTTGCCGATTTTACCATAAAGAAGGCCTAAGTTATAGGCAATGCGCGGGTCAGTGGGAGAAAGAAGGGAGGCGTATTTGAGGGCCTCGATGGAAGAGGTTAAGTATTTTTCATCTAATTGGGAAAGAGAGTAGAAGACGCGGGTACGGGTTTTGTAGAAATTGACGTTGTTGGGGGAGCTCTCTACGGCATAGTTGCTGGATTTTATGGATTCTTCAATAAGAGACGAGGAGAGGGTGGCGTCGTTTTGCTCCAGCGCGGCTAGTCCCAGTTGTGCGGCGGGAAGAGAGAGTTCATCAAAATAGAGAGGTTCACTTTTATTTAGGTTAATAGCTGTTTTGAGACTTTGATACGCTTCAATATAGTCACCCTTTCTTGAGAGATTGTATCCTCTGGCGTAAAGAACATCAGCTATCCAAAAAGTGGCAATTTTATATATAAGGAAAGGCGCAAAAGAGATGATTATCGAGAAAAGAGAAATCCGAATCCATAATTTAAGGTAATCTCTGGAAAAATAGGGAACGGGTTTATGAGGTGTAACTTCCAAATTAAGCAAAGTAGTTTCTTTCAAATTATTGATTGCAACAAAAATAAGAGCCGGCAGTAAAAAGAAAAATATTTGGACGATAACTACAGAGAAACCGAGGAAGTTGGTGATGAGGATGGAGAGCCAGGAAGAAAATAATCCAATTTCCAATATCCAATTTCCAATATCCAATTTTAAGGCTCGATCTTTGAGACTTTTCAAATTCCAAAAGATGACAGTGGCAATGAACAATAAATATGTTCCAAGTCCGATGAGTCCTGTGGTAGCTGCGTAATTTAAGTATTCGTTGTGGGCTTTGTTGTAGAGGAAATCCCATTCGGAGGTCATGTTGTGTTCGATGGGCCGATATTTATAATAAGAAAAAGCAAATGTCTCGACTCCTGAGCCGAAGAGTGGATAATTCTTGGTAATTTCTACCGCCCCTTTCCAGACAATTTTTCTTATGTTTCCTGATTCGGTGATGCCTACGTCCAGGACGGATTCACCGATAGGTTCATTTGGAGTAGTGTTTTGACTAGTATTTGGAGCGGACCTATTTTGGAGAATTCCGGATAAGGTAAATTTATCAAACTGAGAAAAAGGGGAGCCGAGAATGAAATTTAGAATTAAGAATGAAGAATTAAGAATTAAAAAAGATTTGAGAATATTTTCTTTATATTTCAGAAAAATAATAACCCAAAACACAAAATTGGCTATCCAAAAACCTGCCAGCCCTGAGCGGGATTTGGTGAAGATGAGAGTTATATAAAAAATAATACCAATAATCCCCGCCAAAAGGGCGGGCAGGCAATAAGCCAACGATTTGGAAATTTGAAATTTGAAATTTGAAATTTGTTTTAAAAATAATCCTATCGCTAATGGTATCAAAACAGCAAGATATGCTGCTAGCCAGTTGGGTTGACCAAGAGAAGAGAAAACTCTATTTTGGACGTCCTGAACCCAGATGTTTTTATCTATTCCGAATTTTTCCAAGATACCGTAGAAAGAAACTAATAAGCCGGAACCAAGAGTTATGTATAATAAAGTTTTTATTTTATCGCGGGGGAAATTGGATATAAAAGCATAATAAAGAAGGATATAAGAAATGGTTGATAATAATCCCCCATTAAATCTGGAGTAATAACCAAATATAGACACATGGCGGTCTATGGAAAAATAGGTAGAAATGATTTGGGAGAGCAGAAAAAGGAGAAGGGGAATATCTAGAGGAGATCTTTTGAATATGAACCGTTTTTCAAGGATCATCTTGAGGATCCAGGATGAAACTATGATCGTGGTGAGAGCATAAGTTGCCATCATTTTGTTGTATTCGAAGAGTTCATAGTTTAGGGGTGTCATGATGATGGGGACTAGGAAAAAGAGGAGATAGAAGGAGAATCTTATTGTGCTATCAAAAACCCGAATAAGAATTTCTTGCATCCTACCTATTTTACAGTAAAGGGATAGAGAGAAGCAAAAAGAGAAATGAAAAATATTCCGGATTTGTGAAGCTATATCACTCGGGCGGTGTGGAAGCTATTATTCGGCTTTTCCCTCAAGCGTTGCACCATCAAGAGAAAATACGTCACCATCTCTTAGATGAATTGTTGTTTGACCTGTGCCTGGATGGACAGTTATTTCTACTCCGTTTATTTCCGCATTTACTGTTCTGTGGGTACCTCCAATACCTATCTTTCCTCCTGTTGGAGTTCCGTCTACTGCTGCATGAAAACCTTGTTTTGTTGTGCGAAGCGTTTTGTGTCTACCGCTAGGAACTACGCCATGATCCGGACCACCTTCTTCTGCCGCGGATTTGGCACCTGTGTATTTCACTGGGAAGTTACGCACTGGATTCTCATAGCGACCTCGTAGGCCAGTTCGCTGTTTTAGGCCATTTGGTTGATCAGTAGGTTCCGGTCGAAAGTGAATTCTTTCTTGAGAGCTATTCATAATAATTGCGTATTATACTATATCATAGTATATCAAGTCTATTAAAAGGGTTAGTACTTTGTTACAATATCAGCCATGTTGGATTTCTTTTTTGGATTGTTTTCTCATGATCTTGCTATTGATTTAGGAACGGCTAATACGCTTGTGTTAGTGAAGGGGAAAGGGATTGTGGTGCGGGAGCCATCGGTTGTCGCTCGCCACAGGAAATCTAAGAAAATATTAGCCATAGGAGGGGAAGCCAAGAGCATGCTTGGGAAGACACCAAAACAAATAGAAGCTTTCAGACCGCTAAAAGATGGAGTGATTGCTGATTTTGATGCGACAGAGGCAATGCTACATTATTATATAGAGAAAGTACACGAAAAGCCCAATTCTTTTTTACCATCCATCCCCAGACCCCGGGTAATTGTGGGGATCCCATCTGGAGTAACGGAAGTAGAGAGAAAAGCAGTGCAGGATGCGGCGCTTTCTGCAGGGGCTCGATCGGCCTATCTTATAGAGGAACCGATGGCGGCGGCTCTCGGAGCCAAACTTCCGATAGAGGATGCCAAGGGATCAATGATAGTGGATATCGGAGGAGGGACGACTGAAGTAGCGCTTATATCTCTTGGCGGAATAGTCATAAACAGATCTATAAGGATAGCGGGTGATGAAATGGATGAGGCGATCATACATCATGTAAGGATGAAACATTCACTTCTTATGGGTCAGCAATCTGCTGAAGAGGTCAAAATACGGATCGGGTCTGTTTATCCTGTGGGTGAGGACAAACATATTGTAGTGCGGGGACGGGATCTGGAAAGCGGACTGCCCAAATCAATCAAACTGTCATCATCTGAGATAAGGGAAGCGCTGGGGAATGTTACCCATCAGATAATAGAGGCTATAAATAGTGTGGTTGAGGAAATTCCGCCGGAACTGGTGAGTGATGTATTTGAGCAGGGTGTTACTCTTGCAGGAGGAGGAGCGCTTATTAGGGGTATTGATAAACTGATAGCTGAGGAAACCAAAATGCCTGTGTGGGTGGTTGATAATCCGCTGGATGCGGTAGTGAGGGGAGCTTCAATAGCACTGGGGGATCCGAGGCTTCTCGAGAGAGTAAGGGTGAGTGGAGGGCTAAAATAAATTTCTATGAGAGGCAGGGGCGTAAAACTAAGTAGGGAGATAAAGAACTTTTTTCTTTTTGTAATTATTTCCCTGGTTTTTTTAGGATTTGATTCTTGGGGTTTTTTGGGCTTACCTCGGGATGTTTTTGAAACTGTGTTTAATCCCATCAAGCGTGGAGCGTATCTTGTTTCTTCTCATTCAAACATAATATTGGGGATGGTATTTAATATAGAAGATACTTTTGAAAGAGACAGAAAATATAAAAAAGCAACTGAGGAAAAAGATAAATTAACGCAGCAAGTGAAAACTCTTACGGCGGAAAATGATAGTTTGCGAAAACAGTTGGAATCGCCGCTTCCTCCCAATTGGAAGTATATACCTGTGAGGGTCATTGGGGTAAATCGATATCTTCAGGTTTGGGGCGGTACTAGATCGGGGATAAAGCCGGGGATGAGTGTCATATCGGGAATATATTATGTAGGCAAGGTAGTTTCGGCTTCCGCATCTACCTCTCAAGTTCTACTGCCGTCTGATCCTGCTGCTAATATACCTGCGGTGAGTCAGCGGGGTACGCGAGGGGTAGTGGGGGGGAAATTCGGGGAAAAGATATATCTAGAGGGCGTGCTTCAGAAAGATGAGCTTTTTATAGGCGACCAGATATTTACTACAGGGGAGGATGACTATGCGCCGGGACTGATTATTGGAGAAATTGCTGCAGTTGAAGCAAGAGATTTTGAGGTCTATAAAAGAGGCGAAATAAAAATAAGTGAAAATACAAAAAATGTGACGAATATTTTTGTGGTCTCGGAGTTTTAAATATAGTATGACCAAATCTATTCTTATTCTTCTTTTGTTTATGTTCGGTATAGAGCTTCTTGAGGTGACATTTTTGCCATATCCTTTGACTCTGTCGGTCCTTGTCAGTTTGGTGGTATTGGTAGAAGGGTATCCTATACTTATTGCATTTATAGCCGGGATTATTTTTGATCTTTTAAGCGGCCGTCCTTTGGGTGCGAGCAGTCTTTTTTTTATAATATCGGTTAGTCTTATTTATATATATAGAAAAAAAATAGTGCAGAGAGCATTTTATTATTGGATACCTATACTTGCGGTTTTTATTGCAGTATTTAACTATATTTTTTTGGGAAAGTTTGCTTTTTTTGATACGCTGATTGGGATAGTTTGCGGAATAATTATTTTTTTCCTGCTTAGTGCGCTTTTGGGCCTACTTCAGAAGAAACGCAGTTTGAGTTTTTGAGATTATGAAAAACAATCTGGGACTCGTTTTTGGCGAAGGAGTTCATAAAGGCAGAAAAAGAGCGATTCATCAAGATAAGGAAAAATATGCCAGAGGCTATTCACTTCGTCTTATACTTACGGTGGTTATCAGCGTATTTTTGCTGGGAATACTCATCACGCGTCTTTTTGAGTTGACTATCATAAAAGGCGGGTATTATAGAAATTTGGCATCGGGAAACAGAATAAGAGAGAAAAAAATAACAGCGCCTCGGGGAATAATATATGATAAAGACGGAAAAGCTCTGGTACATAATGTACCAGCAGGAGAAAATGAAGTAACCCGGGAATATCCATATGGTGAAACACTGGCTCATTTGATGGGATATATAGGAGAAATTGATGAAGAGGAAATGATGAGGAAAAACAGAAATCTATCTTCCCATTTAGCTTATAAACTGGGAGATTTTGTGGGGAAAACGGGAATTGAGAAATATTATGAGGATAAGATAAGAGGAATAGACGGGAGGGAGTTATTGGAGTTTGACGCGAGTGGAGATATGATCCGATCTTTAGGCAGAGTGGAGCCGCGTCCGGGCAGCAATCTCCACCTTTCACTTTCTTTGCCTTTGCAAAAAATTGCTTCAAGTTCGATGGAGGGTAAGACTGGGGCTGTGATTGCTTCCAATCCCATAAATGGCGAGATATTGGCTTTTTATTCAGCTCCATCATTTGATCCCAATGCTTTTATAAAGGGAATTAATATAGAGACTATTTTGGAAGATAAACGACTTCCTCTTTTTGATCGCGTGATAGGAGGAGTTTATCCTCCCGGTTCAACTTTTAAAATAATAACCTCTGTAGCTGGGCTTGAGACAAAAGCAGTAGAAGCGTCTACTCAGTATGAAGATGTGGGGGTACTGCGTGTGGGAGAGTTTAGTTTTCCCAACTGGTATTTCAATCAGTATGGAAAAAAGGAAGGCATGGTGGATATGGTGAAGGCCATCAAGAGATCAAATGATATATATTTCTATAAAGTAGGGGAGAAATTGGGAATTGATAGACTGGGAGCATGGGCGCGGAGGATGGGAGTGGGGAAAACTCTCGGGATTGATCTGGAGGGAGAGGAAGCTGGTGTTATGCCTGATGATGCCTGGAAGAGAAAAGTGCGGGGTGAGCAATGGTATTTGGGAGACACATATCATGTGGCTATAGGGCAGGGGGATCTACTGACTACGCCACTACAAGTGAATGTTTGGACAAATGCGATAGCAAATGGTGGAAAATTGTGTAAGCCACATTTGGTCGGAAATCAGAAACAAGACTGCAAAGATCTGGGGATAAAGAAGGAGAATATTGAAGTAGTTCGGCGCGGGATGATAGAGGCTTGTCAACCGGGGGGGACGGGGTATCCTCTGTTTAAATTCCAAATTCCAAATTCCAAATTCCAAATAGACGGGAGGAATTTTTTAGAAACATATGAGTCTACAACAAGTGCCAAGAAAGTGACTGAGATAGTGACTGCGTGTAAGACGGGGACGGCTGAGTATGGAGACCCGAAGAATAAAACTCATGCTTGGTTTACTATATTTGCTCCGGCATACGATCCGCAAATATCTATAACGGTACTTGTGGAAGGCGGGGGTGAAGGATCCAGTGTGGCGGCTCCTATTGCCAAAAAAATGCTAGAGGAGTGGTTTGGTGTCAGATAAAATAATTTTTATTTCGATTGGAGATAAGAGGTATCCTAGTTTACTGCGGGAAATTCCGGATCCGCCGAAGAGTTTGTATGTAAGAGGCGACGTGTCTTTGCTTGGTAATGAAATACGCCGGATTGGAGTGGTGGGGACGAGAAAGGTGACAGAATATGGTAAAGATGTAACAAGAAGATTGACACGGGATTTGGTGAAAGCGGGTTATAGTATAGTTTCCGGGATGGCTTCTGGTGTTGATACAGTTGCCCATCAAACGGCGATAGAAAATAATGGTGTGACTATTGCTGTTTTAGGAGCCGGGATTGATGTTATATATCCAACTCCAAATCAAAATTTATACTGGAATATTATCAAAAAATATGGATGTGTAATTTCGGAATTTCCTCCCGGAAAAATAACGAGCAAAGTGCAGTTTGCCTCAAGAAACAGGATAATCAGCGGAATTTCTCAAGGAGTTGTTGTTACTGAGGGGGGAGAATTTAGCGGATCTTTGATTACGGCCAGTTGTGCTTTGGATCAGGGGAGAGAAGTTTTTGCAGTTCCCGGACCGATTACGTCCAAATTTTCAAAAGGGCCCGCATTCCTTTTGAAAAATGGTGCTAAGATGGTGACTGGTATTTCAGATATTTTGGAGGAGCTTCCTCCCTTGACATCTGGTGTAAAATGATTTGTTATCGAAGAATATGCAGAATTTAGTAATAGTAGAAAGTCCAACAAAAGCACGTACACTTTCCCGATTTTTGGGAAGCGATTATCGTATCGAGGCGACCATGGGACATATCAGGGATCTTCCCGCAAAAAGGTTGGGAGTCGATATAGAGCATGATTTTAAGCCCTTATATCAGGTAATTCCGGGAAGATCCAAAAGGATAAAGGAACTCAAAAGCGCCGCATCTAGCGCATCGTCTGTGATACTGGCAACTGATCCGGATAGGGAAGGAGAAGCGATAGCATATCATATAAATCATTTGTTGGGTGATAAAAGAGACACAAAAAGAATTGTTTTTCATGAAATTACACCTTCCGCTATCAAACAAGCTTTGGATAGTCCAAGAAGTATAGATCTTAAGTTGGTTGATGCTCAGACGGCAAGAAGAATTTTGGATAGACTCGTAGGCTATAAATTATCCCCCATACTTTGGAATAAACTTGGGAAAAACTGGTTATCTGCAGGACGCGTACAGACGGTGGCTTTAAGACTCATAGTTGAACGTGAGCGGGAAATACGAGCTTTTAAGAGTGAGGAATATTGGGTAATTGAAGCGGAACTTGAAAGGGTAAAGAGTTTTATTGCTAAACTTGTGGCGATTGATGATAAAAAGGCCGAGATTAAAGATAAGATAACTGCGGATGAAATTGCTGAGGATTTGAAGAGAGCAAAATATTTTGTCAAGAATATTGAAACTAAGGAAGTAAGGAGATATCCGTCGCCTCCATATACCACATCTACTCTTCAGCAGGCGGGAGCCAATAAATTTGGCTGGAGTGCCAAAAGAACTATGCAGACGGCACAAAAACTTTATGAAGAAGGATTTATCACATATCACCGTACAGATTCCACTAATTTATCCTCTGATGCCATAAGTATGGTGAGGAAATATATAGGTGATACATATGGGGAAAAATATTTACCTGCCTCTGCAAAATTTTATAAAACCAAATCGAAAGTGGCTCAAGAGGCGCATGAAGCCATCAGGCCAACTGATGTTGGCCAGTTCTTAAATTCAAAGATACAAGTAACAAACCAATTGGGAAGAGAGTCTTTTAAATTATATGAGCTTATATGGAAAAGGTTTGTGGCGTGTCAGATGAATGAGGCGAATTTCCAACAGACGAGCGTGAGTGTGGAAGCTAAAGGAAAGAGTTTGTATTTACTGAGAGCTTCCGGCCAAAGGACCCTTTTTGACGGCTTTTTAAAGGTGTATGGAATCAGTAGTCAAGATACAATTAACAATAATCAAAGAGAAAATAATGAAAATAAAGAATTGCCACCACTCAATATGAATGATCCTTTAAATTTATTGCGGCTTTTACCCCAGCAGAAATTTACCGAACCGCCGCCAAGATACAATGAAGCTTCACTTATAAAAATACTTGAAGAAAAAGGAATCGGCAGGCCATCTACTTATGCGCCTATTATTAGTACTATACAAGATAGAAAATATGTGGAGAAAATAGACCTGCCTGCCGGCAGGCAGGGAAGAAAATTTCATCCGACAGACCTCGGGTTTGAAGTAAATGATTTTTTGATCAAATATTTTCCGGATATTTTTGACGTTTCATTTACCGCCAAGATGGAAGATAATCTCGATTCTATAGCTTCTGGCGATAGTAAATGGGTACCTGTGATACATGAATATTATGATCCTTTGGCCGAGCGTATAAAAGCGGTTTATGAGACGGCAGAAAAAGTGACAATGGATTTGGGAACGACTGATGAGAAGTGTCCTGTCTGTGGAAGCCCGATGGTAGTGAGAATGTCGCGTTATGGAAAATTTTTGGCCTGCAGCACATTTCCTCAGTGTAAGGGAACAAAAAATATACTGGAAAAGACTGGAATAGTTTGCCCGCTGGATAAAGGTGAAATAATCGTGAAGCGGACACGCCGCGGCAAGCAGTTTTATGGCTGCATCAATTGGCCGAATTGTAAGTTTGCTGCATGGAAGAAAGAGGATATAAAAATTCCCCAATAATATTTGCTATACTACCTTTAATGCCTCGGAGAATTTACCTATTAGTTTTTAGTTTATGGTTTATAGTTTTTAGCATATTAGCGTTTAGGCCTGCTGTTGCGCAGACGCCTACACCAACCTCAGTTCTTCAAGAACAAGATCCTTTAAAAGGAGTGAAAGAATTCTTAGAAAATATACTTCATCCAAAAATCGAAACATATAATAAGGCCACTTTACCAATTCCTAATAATCCATCGGCAACTCCTAATCCAGAAAGTAAAGTACAGGGAATTTCTATACCAGATATTTTTGGTATAATCGCCCATGATTATTCTTTGAGTTCTTCAGGAAAGACTCCAACACAAACGAATAGTGATATATTGCAATGGCTAGTTGATTTAAAAGATACGATAGTGGGGGAAAAAGGAAAGCAGGAGGCGCAGAACTTTGCTAATTCGATATTGCCTAACCAGATGGGGAATTCTTTGGGAGTTGAAAACGCCTTTGATACTGCCCGATGTGCAGTATTGCCGCCTGGTGCGCAGGGTTGTGTAGCAAATGCAGCAATCGGAGACCCTAATTTGCCGACTGTTACTCCGGGTGGGCCGACGGTGACACCCTATCCCCCTGGGACTACAATAGTTCCCGGACAATTTGTATATTATTCGCAATGTGATGCTTCTTGGCGATATCATCCGCCTCCGCCTGAAGTGATGTGTAATAGTGAGCCGATGGGGATAGGAAACGCCGGCTGCAATCCCACAAGTACAGCGATGGTTTTGGCAACCATACTCAAGGATGGGAATATAATTCCATCGAAAGTCTGGGATGATTTTGCGAGTGTGAATGGGATGAAGTGTACTGATAGTGGGGGTAATCTTATAGGATCCCATGGTGGTTCCAGTTTTACTACGACCGTTGAAGTGTTAAAGAAATATCTGGATAAATATAACATCCCGGTAGATTATAAAATTTTTCCGGGCAATCAAGAGCTTGCGAAGCAGACTATGAAAAATTATTTAGACACGGGTCTTTATTATATTATTACAGCTGTTAGCCTTTATAATGGACATGTTTTGGTGGTGGATAGAATCTCCAGTGATTTGAATACAGTTTATGTGAACGATCCAAATTCTAAGTGTTCACAGGGGCAAGTAGATACTGGTGAATCGATTTTACCCAGTGGGGTGAACTTTTTGTCCGGTTTTATTACAATTAAATATAGATAATAATTATGATTAATCTGGTTTTGAAATATAAAAAATTCTTTATTTTAATATTTACTTTAATAGTAATTATTATTTTGGCTTTAATTTTCAGAAGTACTAAGGATGAGTCGGTGGTGCCTGAACCAGGAGTAACAGTTTATCCTAGTACGGGTAGTCCTTCGCCATATATAACAGGAGTGTCAACAACGGGTTCGCAAACGGGTTTTGATGAGGAGGCAGAAAAAAAATATAGAGAAGAAAATCCAGATTTGGTGGTCGAGGCGGATTTAAGAGTCAGTGTTCCTATTAAAGAGAATGGTTTTACAGTGGATTTTTCATATCCGAAGGATAAATTTCTTGTTTTTATAGATCCTCCTTATACTGAGAATTATGCTAAATTTCAAAATTGGTTTAAAAATAGGGGACTGCAGGACCAATCTCATTTCGAGATTATTAATAAGTAAAATTTGATTTTAGAGCCTGATATACCTATAATATAAGGCAATGGATGAGTCCAGGTCTCGAGTTAAAATAATTATAGGCGCGGTGTTACTGTTTCTTCTTCTGGGAGGGGTGGGATATTTTTTATTTTTCAACAATAAAAAACTTCTTTCACCTATTCCTCCTGAGGGAACTATAAGAGTGATATTTATTTCGCCGACAGTGGAAGTGCCAACTGTGACTCCGACAGAAGGACCGACAGCAACTCCTACAAGAAAACCGGCTCCGACAAAAGCGAGTGTCACTGCAACTTCTGCTCCTACGGTAAGAGCAACTGCAACAGTTACTCCTACAAAATCTGCAACTTCTTCCGCCACTCCCAATCCATAGTATAATAATTTCTAATGGACTTTATTTTTCAGTTAGACAGACTAGTTTTTGATTTTATTTACCATACTTTTCCGCATAATTTTGTTTTGGATTCTTTTTTTTCTTTTTTATCCGGGATAGGGACGTGGGGAATTGTTTGGGTCTTTTTGCTTATTATTCTTATAGCTATTGATGAAGTGGATGATAAAAAGGATCTTTTGACCGTAGTAGTGTCATTAGTCATCACATTATTATTCGTGGATATTCTACTTAAGGATGTATTTAGAAGACCACGTCCGGATATACCGCTTCTCCCGCCACTTTTATTTTTCGGGAGAGTGAGTACTTATTCTTTTCCCTCATCTCACGCGGCACTGGCATTTGCCGGAGCATATGTTTTGTCCAGGAAGCACAAAAAAGGGAAGATATATTATTATGTACTGGCATCTTTTATTGCTTTTTCGCGCATATATTTGGGGAGACATTTTCCAAGTGATGTGATAGGTGGGGCTTTGGCTGGAGTGGTGATAGGACATTTGGCTGTAGAGATAGTAAATAGATTACCAAACTTAGGGAAAGGTAAAAAGTAATATGGTGAAATATAATGCCAAGGAGCTTCGAACTATGGAGCCGGATCCCGTGGTCATAAAAAATATTAAAAAAAATCCTATATATATAATAGTAGATAATGTATTGGACACATATAATGTAGGATCTATATTTAGATTGGCTGATGCAGTGGCGGCTACGCAGATTTTGCTGTGTGGAGAGACCCTTGTTCCTCCTAATCCACGTATTAAAAAAGCCTCGATTAATACGTGGAGATGGGTTGAATGGGAGTATTTTGATACAGCAAAATCTGCAATTGAGAATTTAAAATTTAGAATTCAGAATTTAAAGATTGTTGCGCTGGAGCAGAGTGAGATAAGTATACCCCTGAAAGATTTTAAACCTGAATTTCCGATGGCTTTAGTTGTAGGAAATGAGACTTATGGAGTATCAAAAGAAGTTTTGGAAATAGCAGATACTATTGTCGAACTACCTATGTATGGTGTCAATAAGTCGCTGAATGTGATGGTGACTTTGGGAATAGCTCTGTACAAGATAACAGAGTTTTTGTAGAATGATATTATGCCTGCCTATTTGAGGAAGATTGTATCTATTGGTGTACTTCTTCTTTTTCTTTTCATAAACTCCACATCTTCGATTTTTGCCCAGAATCTAGGACAGCTGACACCTACCCAAGTACCCGGAGCGCCTACTGACCTGACTACTTGCTCCAACTATAGACCTGACTGGAGGCCGGATACGGAAGTGACTATGCTGGGGAAGGCTGCCGAGAGATCGAGACAACTTCTATATTGGGTGCTTTCCCCCGAACATCAGCCTATAAATAACGCTCCAGTACTTAATGATATTTGGAAATTTTCCTTGATGTTGGTTATAACAGGTGCAGTTTTGGTGATTGTGGCATTTGGTTTCTCTTACATATTACTTAAGAGACGTGCGATGACGATAGATCTTCCGCCAATAATTATAAAGATTGCCGCTGTACTTCTTTGGGCGGCATTTTCATATGTTTTGGTTTTGGGACTCATACAGATAAGTGAGATTATGATGAGATTTTTTATAGAAACAGTGGGGGGGCAGAATCTTTTCAACATTATATTTTCCGGAGTTTCCAAGGAGACCAATTATATAGATTTTATAGGTTATAGGGATATAAGCTTCTGTTCGCAGGAATCGGGGAAAACTGCCATGTTTCTTATAAACATGACAAATCTTACTTATAATGTGATGGCGATACTTCTTATTCTCCGCAATATTATTCTTTGGTTTCTTTTGGTACTTTCTCCATTTTTGGCTATACTTATGCCTTTTGTTTTTATTAGAAATATAGGTTGGATATGGATTGGAGTATTTTTCCAGTGGTTATTTTATGGACCGCTTTTTGCCCTTTTCTTATCGGGAATTACCAAAATATGGGTGAAGGGCATACCTTATGGTTTTGATTTTGGCAGGGTCAATACTGATGCCGGGCAAGTGTACAGGACTTCTATAAATATACTCTATGGAGGACCGGCTCAGACACTGGCTGCCGGAAATAGCGCCAATTATATAGATACTTATGCTGAATACGTCATAGCTCTTGTTATGCTTTGGGCTGCAATAGTTTTGCCATGGTTACTGCTTCGTATATTTAGAGACTATTGTTGTGCTGCTATTGCTGCAGCTGCCAATACACTTTCTGCTATTTTTGATCGGATCAGGCAATATCCACCGCCTGATAAGCCTATGCCTTCTACCCCTTCTCCCACAACTACTGCGGGTATGGCTTTTGATCTGCCTTTCCGTAAATCAGTATCAGATGTAAAGAAAGTGGAGAACGTGAGGAATATCGAAAATATAAGGGAGATATCCAGAATGTCTACTGAGAGTATAGCAAGTACGATGAATATGTCTGTTAGTTCCATTAAGGATTTGACGAGACTGGATATGGATAGATTGGGAGCGGAGACTGTACGCTCAACACTAAATAAAATTGGCAATCCTAACAGTATCGTATCACCTATGGAACGTGAGAAATTTACGAGCGTGCGCTCTGAGCTGGTTGATAGGGCTACGAGAGGTGATGCAGCAGCGCAAAGTATATTATCCGCATCCGGCGGTACCAAAGATCAAATAATGGCAGTACCAACTGTTTCTCAGCTGAGATCTATACCTACAGCCGGAGGAGTGAAAACTATCGGCGGAATACGATCTGTACCGATTGCCGGTACGATAGCGAAGAAAACCGCTCCTTCGGTATCGCTTGAGGAGTATGAGGAAGTGAAGAAAATGTGGCTTAATCACTATAGAGAGGCGCCTGTACCCGTATCTGAGAAAATAAAAGATAGGACTCGCTGGACAGAAGAGGATATCAAGACTCTTACTAATACCATAAATCTTCTGGCAAGTGCGAATCCGGAACAGAAACAGAAGGGACTGGAGAATGTGGCGGCAATACTGCCATTTCTTCTTCTCGGAGGATTCAGTGAGGTGGAGACTATGATGTATCTACGCGCAAAATTGGAAGCGGCTAAACAGGCACAGGCTGAACTTGAGGCTGCTTTCAAGGCTAAAGAGGCCGGTAAGAAGGAAGCTTCGGAGGATGAGAATCTGGTAGAGGTTGGAGAAAAGAAGGAGGAGGAAAAAGCAAAAGAGGCTGAAGGAAAGATGAATATGACGATGGATGAGAATAATGTGGATAAAAAAGAGGACTTGCCAAAGGAGGAGAAAAAGAGCTAGTATAAAATTAGACTATGTTAAGTTTCCTATTATTCCTACTTTCACCATTTCTGGCTTTGGCTGGAGTGACCAATATGCTTCCGCCTGCCCAACAGGTTCAGACTACTTACAATGCTAATTATTCTTTCACTTCAGGCTGCTGGTATCCTGAATCCAATGTAACTTTAACTGTCAGCGAGACTGATCTAGATCGGGTACATAATGCAAATGCTACCTATCAGAGTCGTCCTGTTTGTTATGGGGATGGAGTTGGTTTTAATAAACCTACTACTGGAGTCTTGGGTAATTATATAAGGGTAAGACAGCAATTAAGAATTGCTAAGCTTAAAACTGATACTGAGGGAGAGCCTTTTTATGGTGGCTGTGAGTTGGGTGACGCAATCCGTTTGATTGGTCAAACTGCTGATGGTAAAAAAATTTGGTGGGAGGATAAAAACTATACAGGCGGGAAACTTTTTGATCTTGTTTTTATAGAGGCATATCCGGACGATGAAGAGGCAAGGTATTTTGATGTTTACGCACGAGATAGCGTAGTAGACGATCCAGAGGGAACGGGATATGGGCATCTTAAAGAATGCAAGACTAGTGGAGGAATAGTGCCTGTCGTTGAAGAAACTAAGACTACGGTACCTCCACAGACTATAGCCTTCAGGCAAGCCGATGGAGATAAATATAATGTGCCCTATATGGATAAAACCGGGTATCTTTCTAATTATTGCAGGTTTACCAATAATCCTATTGATTGTCCATCGCCCACAGGAAAAAATAATGCTTTGCCGACTGCCCCGCCTACGTACAGACTCTTTCCTGATTATAAATATTACATCATAAAGATAGCAGAAGAAGAAGGTGGAGTGCCGAAGGCTGCCGAGAGGCGTGGACAGATAGGTAAACTTAACGCGGCCGACTCACAAGGTAAAAATCATCCCCTGGAAGTCTTTTTCCACGCTGGAACTTTTTATGTGAGAGATACGACTGATGGAGTGACTTATAAATATGATTCCAGTGAGACTAGGCCGGAGTCCGGTTTTGCGCAAAATCCATCACTTCAACTGGGAGTTTTGCAGTTTCGGACTGTAGATGAGTGGAATCCATATATCCCGGTATGTAAGCCGGCGATATATTTATATCCTGAGGAAACCACTAATATTAATGTGAAGCTGGATCTTGATGGAAAATTGACTGAGAGTATACCTACTTATGATAGTGAAAATGGTTGGAATGTGAAGGCGGAGCCGGACGGAAAGATAGAAAAATGTAACAATGTAACAATGAAACAATGTAACAATTATGATTATTTATATTACGAGGCGGACATAAAGAATATTACTGTACCAAAAGATGGGTGGGTGATTCAGAGGTCAGCAATCGGTGATCAATTATCAGATATTTTGACAAAATTAGGATTGAATGAGAAAGAATCCCGTGATTTTCTGGAATATTGGGTGCCTAAATTAAGTGAAAAACCTTACTATTTTATGACTCTTATGGAAAACGAAGAATTAAATAATAAGGAAAAACTAATATTCTCACAGAATCCGGATACGCTTATAAGAGTGAGATTTTTATTTGAAGGACTGGATAGACCTATCGATGTGAAGCCATTAAATCTTCCGGAAACGCCTGAAAGGGTCGGATTTACGGCTGTAGATTGGGGAGGGGGAGTGATAAATGGGAGTTGTGATGCTGGACACATAAATAGTTTTAGTATAAAATAATATTGCTATAAGGCAATAAACCTATAGTATTGACAACACTAGTTATAATATGATACAATTAATATATAGTTTCAATCATTTAAATGATGAAAAACCTGCTTTATACAATCTTTAGACTTAATAATCTTTTTTTGCCAATGAATTTGGCATAATTTATAACGCACCCCGATAAAATCGGGGTTTTTTAACTCTTATGGCAGTACAAGAGGCAGCACCAAATAGCTATCAGCCAGTTGATAAAATACTAAGCCCTCCGATAAGCGGACCGCCCAGTCCGGATGACGGAATGAATCCTATCGATGGAGCTACTGTATTTAATTCGCGACTAAAAATGGGTGGAGAATACCCTCCGTCTGTTCATGAATTTGTCCCTGAATTGAGGGTAGGAATTGATAATATTGCAAAATCATATCTTCAGAAAGGCAATTTACCTAAGAGAGATGATGTAACGATATCTTCTGCGGATAAAGATGCCAGATTAAATAAACACGATCTGGTAGCGGTGATGTCTTTTCCGGGTGAGGAAGGTGATGATGTTTTTCAAGTCTCAAGAGATTTTGACAGTTTGCATTCTCGGTACGAAGATAATTACAACGCATTAAATCGCCTTGTTCAGCAGGTATCACTGGCCAAGATTCAGGGTAGACCAGTAGATCATCGTATAGAGGATGATATAGGGAAACATAGAGGGTATCTTGCTAAAATTCTTCGCGAAGCCGCAGATACAGTGGTTGCTCCTTATACAACTTTTTCATTCTTTCGCCCGGGAGAATCTGAAAGTAAAGATCAGAGCGATAGATCTTCTGTTCAAGATGATTCTCTGACTCCCCTGGCAATAAGAGTGAGAACTGAAGGTGATCGAAGAGCTCAAAGCAGAAAAACAAAACCAAAGCCGATTAAAGGGAATGGTGAGTCCTCAAATACTAAGAGACAGCCAATTAGACCCAGTAGAGGACAAGTTGTGTTAACAGGTGTTGCTATAGGAGGTATTATTGGGCTTCCTGCTTGTGATGTTTTAGGTATAAAGGCTGCTTCTGCTCGTCCATATCCTGATAATGAAGATCCAAGAAATGATCCTTTTCCAACAGCGACAGCAGAGCCTACTAAACAACCTATTGTAGTTTTACCTTCATTTAAAGAAGAGAAGGCTGACTTGGAAACAAGTTGGAGAACTTTGATAACCGATATAAATGTAAATGATGAATATCCTGTAAGTGTCAATAATGAGGATAGGCCACATCTTAAGGAATTGGTGGATAAATTGAAGGAAGCTAAAATAGAAGATCCTCTTCCTGCTAGATATTATCATACTAAGACAAAAGTTGATAATAAAGAAGCTGAAATAGCGGTAGAACCTATATCTAAAAATGGAGATCAGGTAGTCGTGGCTACGTCAGTGTGGGGTGTGGATCAAGCAGCGCATGTTTATTATGCAGTCTGGACTCCTCTTAATGTTACGGGACAAGATATAAGAGCTTTGTTGCCGGCTAAGAAAGATGTACAGGGAAATTATGTTCGGGATAATTCTACTGATTTGCAGATAATGCTTTCCAGAAAAATGCCAGATGGTTCTACTCAAATAATCTTGCATGATAATAGTCAACCAAATAGTGTAATAATAGAGACGGATCCCGCTTTCCCGGGGTTTGACGTGCAAACAGCCTTTGAGAATTTCTTGGGTCTGTTTGCGGCTCCTGCACAAGCTGCGCCTGAGGCGAAAAAGGCAACTCGTACTGCCGAACCAACTGGGATACCGCTACCTACTGAAGTGCCGGAGACTAATACTCCGGATCCTACTGCAACTGCTGAGGCAACGGCGACTGCTGCACCAACAGTATTATCCCCAGAGAATATAATCACTGGTCTTAGGGGAGAAAAGGATTTTCTGCAGGGATTTACACCCCAAGAAGAAACCAGGATTTGGGAGGCGCTTGAGGATCTGAGTACTCATGCACC
>Ga0155063_121_pt3 | contig 29144 bp, 29 predicted proteins | sample RifCSPhighO2_01_FD_106031 | JGI IMG/M metagenome (GOLD analysis project Ga0155063, IMG submission 106031) | Candidatus Gottesmanbacteria bacterium RIFCSPHIGHO2_01_FULL_39_10 | reverse complement strand
TATTGTGGCTTAATATAAACGCGCCTGTTAATTCTTATATTAATGTAGCCATGGCGCAAGCTTCTGCCGGTATGTATGCCAGGGAGGATTTGAGAAAACTACTTAATCAAAAAAATATTGGTGAGAGTGATTATGTGGTAGTTTTAAATAGGCAATCTTTTTGGAGTGCGGAAACTATTTCTTATATGCAGATGAATGAGGGAAAAAAGATATATAAAAAAACAATAGATAATATACCTCTGGTTTGGATATATACCAGATAGATTAATATTTATGATATACTCAGGCATTATAAATAAACTTGATCTAGAAGATGAGAAAAAAATTACTCCAAAAAGAGGCATATAAAGAAGGAATTGAATTTCAATTTGTAGAACCTGTCAAGCTCGGTCCGATAATTTCCTATAGTTTGCTTCATGATCCTATTCATATGGCTTTTGTTTTGTCCCGTTATAAATTTATTTCCCGCATTTTAACAGGAAAAAATAAAGTATTGGAAGTAGGCTGCGGGGATGCTTTTGGTACACCGATTGTGGCTCAATTTGTAAAACATTTAACAGCGTATGAAATTGATCCACGCTATGTTGAGGATAACAAAAGAAGACTTGCTCAAATCAAAAACATAAAATTTGAACTTTTTAATATTTGTGATCAAGCTCCAACAGAAAAATTTGATGCAATCTATTCAGTTGATGTCATTGAACACTTAGACAAAAAACTGACGAAATATTTTGTAGAAAATGCAGTAAAAGGCTTAGCCACTAACGGAGTGTATATGGTGGGGACACCGAATATAAATGCAAATCTTTATGCTTCTGTACAGAGCAGGATACAACATATTAATTTATTTAGCCACAAAAGGCTTAGGGTACTTTTAGAAAGATATTTTGAAAATGTTTTCATGTTTTCCATGAATGATGAGGTAGTGCATACGGGTTTTGCTCCAATGGCTCATTATATATGGGGAATGGGGGTAGGGGTGAAAAAAGTGTGATTTATATTCTTATATCAATAGCTATATTTCTTCTTACAGTTTTGATACATATCGCATTGGCAAACTTCTTTTCAAATTATCTATCAAAAATGAAGAATACTTTTTTGACATATCTTTTTGGCTTTTTAGTAGAACTTTTTCTTACAGCTTATCTCTTGGGTAGCACTACATATGATGGTAGAGATGTATGGTTTATGCCGCTAGCTTTATCAGGAATAGCTGTGTATGCGCTTTTGTCTATTGCCTATTTGATTTTTTTCCTCAGTCCCTTCATGGGTGAGGAAAGTCCGACGTCAAAAATATTCATTCTTTTGATGAAAAAACATAGGATTTCTCGTAAAGATATACTGGATCATTTCAATGATAAAGATTTAATAGATATAAGAATTAGCCGGTTGGAACAAACCGGATGGGTAGAGAGAAAAGGCACCCATTATTTTAGTAGTCCAGCGGGGGCAATAATTGCCACTTTTATATTATTTTATAGGAGACTCTTGGGAGGAGAGGTTTTTGGATAAGATGGATTTTCTAATTTTGAGTTCAGCTGTGGTATCTTTATTTATATTTGTAGTCGTAAAGATTACTGTATTGAGATTTTTAGGCGGCAAGAAAATCATAATTGGTTTAATTTATGCGTATTTTTTGACGTCTTTGATTAATTTTTTTGTATTTTTCTTCCAGATGACTATTGTATTTTACATAATATCTTTTCTTCTTTATTCACTGATGGCGATAATATATGTATGGCTCGTTTTGGGAATTGCTACGACTTCCTTGAGAATCCAGTTGTTGGTGACTATACATGAGCTGGGAGGAAGAATCGCTTATAAAAAGTTGCTTGAAAGATATAATAAGAGAGTTATTATAGAGAATAGATTACAGCGACTCGTCGGAGCAGGGGAGATACAATATAGTAAGGGTTACTATTATTACAATAATACATTTTCTTATTTCAAACTTCATATGCTTCTTATAAAGCTAATGGCAAAGTTATATAAGGTGCCAAGATATAGATAATAATTATGAATAGTGTTTCTGTCATTATACCGGCATACAATGAGGAAAAAACGCTCAAAGAAACAGTTTTGGGTGCCATGAAGGTGTTATCTAAGCTTAAGGTTGATTATGAAATTATCATCATAAATGATGGTAGTACAGATGGTACAAGAGGTGAAGCAGATAGTTTAAAAAAAAATAAACGAATACTAGTACTTCATCATAAAAAAAATGAAGGTTTCGGTAAAACCATTAAGGATGGTATACACGCAGCACGGAAAGAATTTATTACTGGACTTCCTGGGGATAATGATACCTCTCCACGGCTTCTTCTCGATCTGATTGAAAGGAAAAATGAGGCGGATTTGATCATTGCATATATGGAGAATCCAGAAGAGAGAAGTGTGCTCCGGAGACTTTTATCCTTTGTTTTTGTAATCATTATGAATCTGACTTTTGGTCTTGGCCTTGCCTATTATAATAGTTATTTTATATGCAGGAGAAAACTTTTAAACCAAATTAGATTGAGATCGAAGAGTTTTAGCATCTTTGCTGAGGCAAAGGTTAAACTTATTAAGAGCGGTGCAAGCTATAGAGAGATACCATTTCAACACATGGCAAGGAAATATGATAGATCAAAAGCGGTGGGAATAAAAAGTTTTGCAAATATTGTTGAAATGTATTTTGGACTTATTAAGGATATATATTTCTAATATGAAAATTATAGTTACAGGAGCAGCTGGGTTTATAGGAAGCCATTTGGTAGATAAACTGGTTTCTGAGGGGCACAAAGTAATTGGTCTGGATATCTTCTCAAATGGAATTGAATACTATACTATTGATAAGAAATACAAAAAAAATTTTAAAGCTATAAGAGCAGATATTTCCAAAAGGAATGATTTAAGAGATGATTTGTTCAAGGGAATAGATTGGGTATTTCATCTGGCTGGTAAATCAACGATAGTGCCATCTGTAAAAGATCCTATTCCTTACCATAATATAAATGTAGGAGGAACATTAAATGTTTTGGAGGCCGCCCGAAAGGGTGGGGTAAAAAGATTTATTTACGCCGCTTCATCGTCATGTTATGGAATTCCTGATATTTATCCTACTCCTGAAACTGCTAAAATTAAGCCACAATACCCCTATGCTTTGACTAAGTATATGGGGGAACTTTATACGCTTCACTGGGGAAATTTATACAAATTGCCTGTTGTTTCTCTTCGACTTTTTAATGTGTATGGACCAAAGGTGAGAACTTATGGTGATTATGGACCGGTATTTTCTATCTTTTTAGCGCAAAAACTACATAATTCGTCATTTACAGTGGTAGGGAATGGTAAACAAACTAGAGATTTTACGTATGTTTCCGATGTTGTCGATGCATTTATAACTGCCGCTAAATCTTCTGTAGTGAATGAAGCTTTTAATGTAGGGAGTGGGGGAACATATAGTATAAACAAATTAGTTAAATTTCTGGGAGGACCTGTCGTTTATATACCCAAGAGACCTGGTGAACCTGATATAACTTATGCAGATATAAGAAAAATCAAGAAAATGCTTGGATGGAAACCCACTGTAAGTTTCGAAGAAGGAGTACGGAGGGTGCTTGAGAATATTAATTATTGGAAGAATGCCCCTGTGTGGACCCCTCAGACAATACAAAAAGAAACAAAAGATTGGTTTAAATATCTAGGATAGTAAATCAAGACAGATTGCGCTTGTTTAAGATTTTAGTATATAACAATAAGAGTCCAACCCATCCGGATATTATAATTAAAATAAGAAGCGGTTGAATATCCAGAAACCTATCATAAAGAAATATCAGGCGATTATCCGTTTTTAATTTATAATTTTGCAAATGAACGGCAAAATTTGTATACCTTAAATATTCTGGTAAACTAAGAAGATCTCTAGTAACATTGATTTTTGTATTAATTTTGGGATCCAGCTCATATTTGGCAACGTATAATTTGTATCCAATGCCTATTAGGGATTCAGCTGAAATAAGCAGTACAGCAAAAATTATGTATATTTTTCCAATTTTTCTTGCCAATTTGATAAGGGCGATTGAACCTAATGAAAACAAAAGAAAGACAGAAGGCACCATCATCCAATGAGCGCCTCCTGAGTCGCTGAATTCTGTGGTATAAAGTGCATGAGAGTATCCTGAAATAACAAACAGAAAAATGATAAAATATTCAAATTTGAAACTATATGTATAAGATTTTTCTAAAAATTTACGGCGAATTCCGAAGAGTATAATAATGATACTTGATAAAAAAATATTTAGAGTTAAAGCTAAAGGTATATTTGTAGAATAGAATGTGATGATGCGATCATAAAGCATAACCGGATAATTTATGTTATTGAATGTTGCATCAAAATATTCTTTAGATATAAAAGGTATAGAGGTATAAAAAACATTGTGTTTGATAAGATCAAATCTTTGCGAATATGACATTGAAGCAACTTTTTCAATGTTTCGATTTGAAAAAAAGGTTAAGGAGGATCCATAGGTTTTATAAGACCAGGTATACCAGATAGATATTATGCCTATATATATAAGCATAGATATGAAAAAATGGATTAGAAACTTCTTTCGAATTGTATAAATAAAAAGCAAAAAGGCTGTTACAAATATATAAGGTAAAACAATAAAATGCACGAGATGGGCAAAGCTAAGAAAAATCATGGAAAGATAAATGAAGATGGTTTTATTATTCTTTATAAGAATGAAAAAGAAATATAATCCCATAAGTACATAGTAAGTGGCCAGTGTTTTGGTCGCTGCATAAGTGATAAGTAAAGCATTGATGTATGGATTTAATAAAAATAAAATTGTCAGGAAAATAAAGAGCGACGTTTGAGTATAAGTTGAAGTAAAGCGGCTTAATATGAGATAACATGGCAGGAGAACAATTATATTTAACATTGTTGCAATAGTCTGATAAGCCCAAAAATCAGAACCAAAGATGAACATCAGGAAGGAGGCTGCGGCGTTGAACAATGGCATGCGCTGAGGTAATAGAAGTCCGCCGAACCTGGTAAATTCAGGTAAATGATTATAAAAAATTTGGCTTCTAACAAAATGTTCGTACCAATCCCAATAAAGTTTTGCTCCTGAATAATAGGGAATCAGGCTTTGAATGCATATAACGAAGAAAAAAGCCAAAAAAAAGATAATTATTAATCTTATTTCTTCTTTTGACGGAATCCAAGGACGATAATGAATAATTATGATTGTTGCGACAGCAAGAAATACTGAGATTGATAGTATAATATATTGATAAGGAATGCGGAAAATATAAGAGAGGTAAGAAGCAAGAAAATATAGAAAAAAAGATATACCAAAACTGGATGCAAACTTAACCTTATAGTCCAGAGGTAAAATCTGTACAAGTATTCTGCCTGGTAAATAACTTAATAAATAGACGAGAGGGATAAATGAGAAAAAAAGAAGAAGATTCATTAATTTGTAATATATCATTAATTTGCTATGGAATTATATAAGAAAGAAGATAAAGAAATAATATTTCAAACCCAAAATCGTGATCCTTTTTTTAATTATCTTACTGAAATTATTGTTTCTTTTATTGATAAGAAGAAGGGGAGAGTATTGGATCTAGGTTGCGGTGCGGGTAGGAACGTGCTAGCTGCGGCAAGACTGGGACTTGAGGTGGTGGGAGTGGATGCAAATCAAAAATCTTTGGAGATTGCCCGGGACTTTGTGGGTCAAATGCGACTCTCTGGCAGAACTAAGTTTGTTAAAACAAATATAACCAAACTTAGACCAAAACAGTTTGGAATGTTTGATTATGTTATTCTTCAGGAGGTAATTGAACATGTAGAGGATTATCAAAGTTTAATCGATTTTGCATATAGTTCTTTGAAAAAGGGAGGAAAAATTCTTATCACCACCCCGAATGATCCTAAGCAGTGGAATTTGCTTGATGACTATGCTGAGCATGTAAGGAGATTTAAGTTAAATGAGGTAGAAAAGGCTTTGAAAGAATTTAAAAAAATAAAAATATTTACGATAGGATTTCCATTTCATCGTATGGTTATTACTCTTTACAATCAGCTTCTTAAATTAAGAAAAAGACATCATGAGGCTAAGTCTTTTCGTAAAAACAAGATATTTCATGGCTTTTACTATTTGGTGGGGACAATATTTTTGAGACTTGACGATCTTTTCCGCTTTACTCCCTGGGGGACAACGATTGTGGCGATAGGGGAGAAGTAATGTATTGACAATTGTATGATTATGTGTATAATATATGTGTATTTCAAATATGGATACATATAATACTATTCGTATAGACATTACAGTTCCAGAAGATGTGGTCAGAGAAGTAAAAAGGATTACGTCTAAAAGGGGAGTGAGCCAGTTTTTTACAGAGGCTGCACGGGAGAAGCTTGCAAGAGAAAAAAGAGAAAAGGCATTAAAAGAGATATTGGCGGCTCCGCCTGCGTTTACGGATATTAAAGATTCGGTGACGTGGATCAGAAAGTCCAGAAGATTAGATGAAAAGAGGATGAGAAGGCTTGGTTTATGAAGGTATTTTTACTAGATAGTGATATATTAATGGATTTTTTTAAGAAAAAATCCTTTGCAGAGCGTTTACTAGCAGAACTGTATAAAAAAGGAAAATTAGCAACATCAATTCTTTCCGTTTCTGAACTTTGCTCGGGATGGAATAAGGAGCAAACTAAGTTTTTTGTTCCGTTATTGTTTGACCTAGTGGATATATATTTTATAGACAAGAAAATTGCTCAGTTAGCCGGAAAATTTCGGTTTGAGTTTAAAAAGAAGGGTATAAATTTGCCTGTTATTGATACATTGATTGCTTCTACCGCGATACAGAATAAGCTAACACTAGTAACCAGAAATATAAAAGATTATCCGATGAAAGAGCTGAAGATATATAAAATACCGGAAGTATAGTTAATCCCCTATAAAGCCTAAATCACAATTTTGTGCTATGGGAAAATAGTGTGATAAATTAAACAAGAAGAAATTTGATTATTTATTATTATCTTTGAGTAGACGTTGGTTGTCGAGTGCCCTGATGGGGTTGAGAAAAGAAATCTTGGGCTTGTTGTACAGCTGTTTCAGGGGAAATTGGTGGAGCTCCCCAGCCTGCTACCTTTTCACTCATTTCTTGATCTGCTGAGGTAATCTCCCATGCTTTTCTTTGGAGCATATCTTGCTGTTCCTCTAAAGATGCTCTTGCAAATTGTTCTCGTTCGTAAGCGTTAATCCTTGCGAGTGTATCCTCAATTCTTTCGCTCATATTGTTAGTATTTTACCATAAGCCTGCAAGTTTAGTACCCTGCTATTGTTTTTTGGCTGGAACTTGGGTATATTTGAGAGGCGAAATGGCCAAAATACAAAAGATCAAAAAAATAAATTCCTTAAGAAGGATAGTGGCTAAGTTGAAAAGTGAGGGAAAAAAGATAGTTCTTTGCCATGGTGTTTTTGATCTCATACATCCGGGGCATATTAGACATTTCCAGTCTGCCAAAAAATATGGCGATATTTTGGTGGTTTCCATAACAGATGATAGATTTGTCAAGAAAGGTCCGGGCAGACCTGTATTTAACCAACATTTGAGAGCTGAGGTATTGTCTTCAATAGAAACAATAGATTATGTTACGGTGGTTCCTTCATATTCAGCAATTGATTCGATAAAAGCTATCAAGCCGGATTTTTATGTAAAAGGACCGGATTATAAAAAAAGAAAAGTAAGCTCTAAAATACCGGCGAAGCTGCAAAGCGAAGAGGATGCAGTGCGTGAGGTGGGCGGAAAGTTAGTTTTTACTGAGGATGATATAGTTTTTTCATCATCCAAACTGATAAATGATTACTTAAATATTTATCCAGTTGGCACTAAAAAATATCTTGAAAATTTGCGTAAAAAATACAGTCCGGATTTTATAATTGAGAAGCTGGCAACACTATCTTCTATCAAAATACTGGTTATTGGGGATGCGATTATAGATCAGTATCATTATTGTTTTCCGACTGGCAAATCATCCAAGGAGCCTATTATTGTGCATCAATATATAAAAGATGAATCATTTGCTGGAGGGATACTGGCTACTGCCAATCATTTGTCTTCACTGTCTAATAATATTCGTTTGGTGAGCGTACTCGGTAAAAAACAACCTTTTACTACTTTCATAAATAAACACCTGAAAAAAACGGTGGCGGCAAAATTCTTTTTTAGAAATGATACTAATACGATAGTAAAAAGACGCTATATAGACGGTTTTACCAAACAAAAACTTTTCCAGATAAGCTATCTAAATGATGATTTTATTGATCTGACACTTGAAAAAGCCATCTTAAACTTTTTGAAAAAAGAAATAGGTAATTTTGATATGGTATTGGTGAATGATTTTGGGCATGGACTAATGACTGATAGAATAATCCGGTTTATATCAAAAAAGGCAAAATTTCTGGCTCTTAATGTGCAGGCAAATAGCGCCAATTATGGATTTAATGTAGTGACTAAATATCCTAGGGCTAATTTTATATGTATTGACGATACGGAGATAAGACTGGCTACTCACGATAAATATGGGGAACTGGAAGTGCTTATAAAAAAGGTTTTTAAAAAAATGAAATGCGAGTTTATAATAGTGACCAAGGGTCCGTTTGGGTCTCTAAGCTATACGGGAGACGGTATTACAATTACACCTGCACTGACTGATAAAGTTGTCGATAGAGTAGGGGCAGGCGATGCGCTTTTTGCTATGACATCACCACTTGTTGCCGCAAAATTTGATCGTGAACTTATACCATTTATAGGAAATGTGGCGGGGGCGATACAAGTTCAGACTGTCGGAAATAAAAAGCCGATTGAATTTGAGGATATGGCGAGATTTATAAATAGACTTCTTAAATGATAAAATCTGTTCTTGTTACAGGGGGTGCCGGATATGTTGGTGCTGTACTCGTGCCAAAACTACTTAAGAAGGGTTATAAAGTAAAAGTGGTAGATTGGTATATCTACAATAGAGAAGTTTTTGATGATCATAAAAAGAATAAAAATTTAAAGGAAATAAAGGGAGATATAAGGGATAGAAAATTGTTGGGAAAGGAACTCCGAGGGGTCGATGCGGTAATTCATTTGGCCTGCATATCGAATGATCCTTCATTTGAACTGGACCCAAAACTTGGTAAATCCATAAATTATGATGCCACAGTGCTTATTGGTGATCTTTCTAAGAAACTTGGTGTGAGACGTCTAATATATGCTTCATCTTCCAGTGTCTATGGAGTAAAGAAGGAAAAGAATGTTCACGAGAATCTGAGTTTGGCGCCTTTGACTGACTATTCCAAATATAAAGTGCTTTCGGAGAAGTATCTTTTATCCAAACAGGGTCACGATTTTAATGTGTTAATTCTTCGACCATCAACAGTGTGCGGATATTCTCCCAGACTGCGACTCGATCTTACAGTAAATATATTGACTATACAGGCATTGGTTAATAAAAAGATGACTGTGTTTGGGGGATCTCAGATGCGGCCGAATATACATATAGAAGATATGGCGGATTTGTATGTAAAAACTCTGGAATATAAGGACGCGGCGATTGCGGGAAAAGTGTTTAATGCCGGGTATGATAATTATTCAGTACTCGATATTGCAAAGAGGATAAAGAAAACATTGAGGGATAAAAGCATAGAAATTAAAATAGTGCCTTCTAGCGATAATCGTTCATATCATGTTTCATCAGGGAGAATAGCGAAAGAGTTAGGATTTAGGGCGCGGCACAGTGTCGAGGAAGCGATAGGGGATTTGGCAAGAGCCTATAAAAAGGGTATGATACCGGAAGCTCTAACTAACAAGCAGTATTACAATATAAAAACGATGCAAGCTTTGGGGACGATATGAGTAATAAAAGTGTTCATTTAGATAAATATCAATTTGTAGATGATTATATCAAGGAGTTGAAGAGATGTTTGGACCGTCTGGATAGGAAAAAAATAAGCGAGGTAATTGAACTTCTGATTGTAGCCTATAAAAAAGGGAAAAAGATATTTATATTGGGAAATGGGGGAAGCGCTTCCAATGCCTCACATATAGCCTGCGATTTGGGTAAGGGAACATTACTTAGGCATTATGATGATAATGAAAAAAGATTTAGGGTGATTTCTCTTACTGATAATGTGGCATATCTTACAGCACTGGCTAATGACATATCATATGAGGATATATTTGTGCAGCAACTTCGTAACTTAGTGGATAAGGGAGATTTGGTGATGGTACTTTCGGGAAGCGGCAATAGTTCAAATGTGATAAAAGCTGTAAAATATGCCAAAAAGAAGGGGGCTTTAACAATAGGGTTTTTGGGGTTTGAGGATGGCGGGAAGTTGGGAAAGATGGTGGATACGGCGGTGATTGTGGACAGCAGGTCTTATGGTCCATGCGAAGATATACAACTGGTGCTTGATCATATAATTACTGGGTGGATAAGTAAGATAAAGGGGAGAGATTAAGAAATTAAGATATTAAGATATTAAGAAATTGAGGGAAATACTGTTATGAAAACTATATCGGTATATCACTGGGAGAAGATAGCTAAAAAGACAAAACTGGATAAAAGATCCAAAGATTTAAGAAAGCGTATTTTGGATACTGTAAATGCTGTAAGACGCGGGCATGTGGGATCGGCTTTTTCGTCTATAGATATTGTGCGTGTACTGTATGACGAGTTTCTACGCTTTGATGCCAAAAAACCACAGTGGGAAGAGCGTGATAGGTTTGTTTTCAGCAAGGGACATGGATGTTTGTCCTTGTATACAATGCTTGCTGATAAGGGGTTTTTTGGGCAAGAAGAACTTAAGACTTTTTGTAAATTTGGATCCAAATTTGGCGGGCATCCGCAATACGGGAAGGTGCCTGGAGTGGAGGCTTCCACGGGATCTTTGGGACATGGGTTGTCGCTTTCTGTGGGGATGGCACTTGCGCTTGCCGCGAGAAATTCCAAATTCCCTGCCTCGCCGGCAGGCAGGCAAATTCCAAATTCCAAATCGCCAAGAGTATTTGTTCTTTTAAGCGATGGGGAGTGTAATGAAGGATCGACATGGGAGGCGGCATTGTCTGCCAGCAAACATAAGCTAGATAATCTTTTAATATTGGTTGATTACAATAAAATGCAAAGTTATGGCAATACATATAATGTATTGGATCTGGAGCCATTTCGGGCAAAATGGGAGGGGTTTGGATTTAGAGTCACTGAGGTGAATGGGCATGATGCAAAAGCGCTTACTTCAACAATAAAAAAAGTACTGAGTAAGAAAAAAAGTATGCAGATAATAATATGTCATACAGTGAAGGGAAAGGGTGTACCTTTTATACAGCAGAACCCGTCTTGGCATCATAAACATGCAATAATTAATGAGGAGATGGAAAGATTGTATGAGGAACTGAAAGTTTATGCGTAATGCTTGTCTTTCCGAAATATACAATTTAGCAAAAAAGGATGAACGAGTCGTTTATATCGGTTCGGATCTATCACCCGGAACTTTGGATGATTTTAAACGAGATTTCCCGGAGCGGTATTTCATGGAAGGGATATCGGAAGCACATATAGTGGGTATGGCTGCCGGTATGGCGATGAATGGTTATATTCCTTATGTAAATACTATTGCAACTTTTTTAACTAGAAGATGTTTTGAGCAGATAGTGGATGATGTGGCGGTGCATAATCTGCCAGTGCGGTTTATAGCCAGCGGAGGGGGGCTTATTTATGCGCCGCTTGGACCTACCCACATAGCATTTGATGATATGGCTATCCTTCGGCCGATACCGAATATGACGATAGTGGCATGTGCCGATGCAGCGGAAATGAAAAGATTTATGCCGCAAACTTTAAATTACAAGGGGCCTATATATGTGAGGGTGTCAGGTGATGCTAAAGTCACCGGAGATCTTCCTTTTAAGATAGGGAGAGCACAAGTAGTGCAACAAGGAAAAGAAGTACTTTTGGTGACAACCGGAGTTAGTTTAAAGCCTGTGATGGATGCTTATGATAAGTTGAAAAGAAAAAACATTGAAAGTACCATTCTTCACGTTCCGACAGTGAAACCTATAGATAAAAAGACATTACTTGAACAATTGAGGGCTGCTAAAGTAATAGTGACTGTGGAGGAGGGGACAATATATGGGGGACTGGGAAGCGCGGTGGCGGAAATATTGGGGGAGGCGAATTTTGATAAACTAAAGAAGTTCAAGATGATGGGAGTTTCCGATGAATTTCCGGTAAAATATGGCTCACAGGCGGATCTCATGAAATATTATAAAATAACTCCGGAAAATATATATAGACAGGTAAAAAAACTTTTTACCCTCTAATTCTTGCTTCTCAATTGAATTCTTATACATAAAAGAGTACACTATAGGTCAATTTCAGAAGGCGATGATTGGCATTTTTGCGCCTGTTTTTTGTGTTCTGGAAATAGCTTTTATATCTTGCACATTGACATCTCCAATAGACTTTTGTTTTAGGGCGAAGGAAGTTGTAGTAGGGAAATATAGACAATCATCTCATTTTGTGACATAATTTAGCCACTATGACGATACATCAGTTAGCTAAGCAGTTGAATATTTCTCCTGAGAAACTGGAGAAAGAAAGTTTGAGGGCCTTTCTTTTGACTAGGCTTGGGGAGGTCGAGGCTAAGCGGCATAAAATTCTTAAAAGGTATATTGTTGAAAGTGCGTCCGATTGGGACGATAAAGCCAAAGCGGGTAAGCGCAGGGAAGAGGGTTATCAAGGGGTTGTGGACTATTTCAATCTTGATAGTCTAGATGCAGATAAGGAAGAAATTGTTAAACAGCTTTTGTCTTTTTCATGATCGAGCTTGAGGAGATAGACGTTTTGGCAAGGGATATTTTTGGAGAAAATTTTTCTTCTTTAAGGCAAGTGAATGAGACTACCATACGTATAAATCTTCATAAAGAATCTTTTTTGGACATTTTTCAATCAGTTAGAGATCAAAAAAAATTCGCATTTCATTTGAAGATTGTCGATGGAAGAGTTTTTCGGTTGGACAGCAGACCCGAGAAAAAGTATCAGAAGCTGAAAAGTTTTCCTTGGCATTTGCACCAAGGATCAGAAAATCGTGTTGTTTCTTCCCCATTTTCCACAATAAAAAGAGTAGCGTTGAAGCAGTTCTTTGTGTATGCTAATAAAAAATATTATGGGTAGATTAATTAATTTAGTTACGCCATTGCATAAAAGAACAAAACGGGATTATATTGGCCGGATGACGGACAATAAGGTTGAGGCTATGAAGGTCGCGCGGAAATATGAATATGATTATTGGGATGGAAACAGAAGATATGGATATGGAGCATATAGATATGATGGCAGGTGGAAACCGATTGCCGAGAAGCTGATCAAGTTATATAAACTGAATAATAAATCCAAGATACTGGATGTAGGATGCGGGAAGGCGCATCTTCTATATGAGCTAAAAAAACTTTTGCCGGGAGCTGAAGTGGTAGGATTTGATATATCGCGGCATGGCATAAAAGATGCGCCGAAAGAAATAAGGCCATTTTTGAAACTTCATAAAGCCCAAGATAAATATCCATATAAAAATAATTATTTTGATCTAGTGATATCGATAACTACGCTTCATAATTTGAAAATATTTGATCTGGAAAAGGCACTCCAAGAGATAGAAAGAGTAGGGAAGAATAAGTATGTCATGCTGGAAAGCTATAGAAATGAAGAAGAACTTTTCAACTTGCAGTGTTGGGCACTGACTTGCAATGCGTTTTTTAGTAAAGAAGAATGGATATGGCTGTATAAACATTTTGGGTATAAAGGGGATTATGAGTTTATATATTTTGAATAAGATACTTAAGACTAAAGCGGCAATACTAGTTGAGCAAAAGAAACCGTTAATGGTGGATGAAATTCTACTTCCTGAAAAGCTTCATTTTGGACAGGTATTGGTAAAAGTGCACTATACGACGATATGCGGAGCGCAAATCAATGAAATAGAGGGAGCAAAAGGGCCGGATAAATATCTTCCTCATTTATTAGGACATGAGGCCTCAGGAAGTGTCGAAGCAACTGGTGAGGGAGTGAAGAATGTGAAAGTGGGAGACAAAGTAGTTCTTCATTGGCGGAAAGGGGCGGGAATAGAGTCAGAACCATCAATATATGACTGGAAGGGTAAAAAAGTAAATGCCGGATGGGTGACGACTTTTCAAAATTACACCGTGGTGTCTGAAAATAGAGTAACTCCTATTCCATCCAATTTTGATCTTAAAATAGCTCCACTTCTAGGATGCGCTGTCACCACTGCTTTTGGGGTAGTGAATAATGATGCCAAGATCAAGGTGGGGGAATCAGTAGTGGTATTTGGAGCCGGAGGGGTAGGGATAAATATAATACAGGCTGCCTCAATGGTATCGGCATATCCAATAATTGCTATAGATATAGTGGATAGTAAGCTTACGATGGCCAAAAAATTTGGCGCGACATATGTATTTAATTCCAAAAGAATTAAGAATTTAGAATTTAGAATTAAGAATTTAACCGGTGATCCGCCAGCTGGCGGAGGGGCGAATGTGATTATAGATACTACTGGAAATCCCCGAGTAATTGAGAAAGCGTATGAACTTACTCACCCGGATGGAAAGACTATATTGGTAGGAGTACCTCCTAAGAGTGATAAAGTATCAATATATACTCTGCCGCTTCATTTCAAAAAGATATTGAAAGGGTCTCATGGAGGCGATAGCAATCCAACTGTTGATATACCGAGAATAATAAAATTATTAGAAGCGAAAAAAATGAGTCTAAAAGGCATGATAACACATGAATTGGGGCTTTCCGAAATAAATGAGGCTATAAATCTAGTAAAAAGCGGGCGAGCGGGGAGAGTAGTAATAAAGATGAGTTAATATGTTTAGTATCAAATCTTCAATACTTAGGATAGCGGCAGTTTCTTTCCTCATTTTATTCCTGGAAATATTGATTATAAGGCTTGTTTCCACTGAGATCAGAATATTTGCTTATATTGCCAATGCTTTACTTCTGACTATTTTTGTGGGATCGGGGTTGGGGATGCTTATAAAAAGAAAAGTACCTCTTTATGTAAGTGCTGTCGGGATATTTATATTGACTGCCATACTTTCTATTGAGTATATAGTCAGACTGCCAAACGTGGAGTTTAAATTATTTAGCGGGTTGACCGAACTTCTTGCTCCTCTATCAGAATCTTATATCTGGTTTCAGATAAATACTTATTCCAAAACCGGCATTGTGATAGGACTGTTTTTAACAGTGTTGGTGCTTCTTCTGGTGGGAGTTATATTTCTTCCTTTGGGTCAGTTTCTGGGCCGGCAATTTGATAAAAGTAATAAGCCAATTGTAGCTTATACATATAATATATTGGCTTCACTTTTGGGGATGTGGATTTTTCAGGGTATATCTATATTGGGCATTTCTCCGTATTTGGGAATATTTGCCTCATTGGTTGTTTTACTTTTCATACTTGAGGGTAGAGATGATCTGATATTATGTACTATTTTTATTGTAGGGACTATAATTTTATTACTTCCCCGGGAAGCGCATCAACCATATGAGGGACCGGTGGTTTTTTGGTCTCCTTACCAAAAACTTACTTTATCTTCCATTGCACCAAATGTAAATTTGCCTAGGGGATGGTATTTGGAGGTAAATAATGTCGGTTATATGGGACTTTTGGATCTATCTTCTTCTTCTATGGATAAGAAAAGAGAGGTTACAGAGAAAATTTTCAAAGGAAGAGAAGGAGATATAAATTTTGCAAATCAATATGATCTTCCATACAAAATAATGAGGGGTGCTGGCAATGTGCTCATTATAGGCGGGGGAGCCGGTAATGATGCGGCGGCGGCGGTGCGTGCCGGGGTGAGAAGTATTGATGTAGTGGAGATAGATCCGATGATTGTAACTCTTGGACGAAAATATCATCCTGAGAAACCTTACGATAAAAAAAATATAAGGGTATATGTGGATGATGGGAGAGCATATTTGGAAAAAACTAAGACAAAATACGATATAGTCATTATGAGTTTGGCTGATTCGCATACAAGCAGTTCATCACTTACCAATGTGCAGCTGGATAACTATTTATATACTCGCGAAGCACTTTCAAAAGTAAAATCAATCCTTTCAGAGAGGGGAGTATTTTTTCTGACTTTTGAAGTGACAAGACCCTGGATAGGGGAAAGACTATCACAGACATTAATTGGTGCTTTTTCATACCAGCCAAAAATATTTGAGGTAAGAAGTGAGGGGATATTTGGTTGGGGAGGATATATGTTTGTATCGGCAAGAGACAAAAATATATTAGAAAATTTATTTAATAATGATAAGAATTTAAAGAATTTTGTAGAGAAAAATGAGCACAAATTTAGTAAAGTTGACAACGTACTTACTGATAATTGGCCGTATATATATTTGGATAAGCCTCGTATTCCTACTCTTCACGGGATAGTAGCACTTATTGGGGTATCAGGACTTTTGTTTTTGAGGACGAAATTATTTGCCAGATCTTTTAGTGCTCCATTTTTCTTTTTGGGAGCCGGGTTTATGCTTTTTGAGGTACAAAATATAATAAAATCCAGTCTTGTTTTTGGAAATACTTGGGTGACCAATCTATTTATTATTACGGGGGTTTTAAGTTTTATACTAGTTGCAAATCTGGCAGTTGTCAAAAAATTAATCAGTTTAAATATCGCCTTTTTACTTCTTGTGGCGATGTTTATTTTGCAGATGTTTGTGCCGGTATCTTTTTTTAATTCACTTTCAGGAAGTGAGAAAATAATTCTTTCTTTGGTATTTCTGACTCTACCACATTTTTTCTCCGGTGTAATTTTTGTTTATCTTTTTTCTGTCTCAAAAAACCGAGCAGTGGCATTTGGTAATAATCTTCTTGGATCTGCTGTAGGAGGACTTCTTTCAATACTTTCATATCTTTGGGGTATAAATAGTCTTTTGTATCTGACTGTTATATTATATGTTTTTGGATTTCTTTGGTATAAGTTAAGGGGTGAATAGAAAATATGATCTTAGGCAATTATTATCGTAATAAAAGGATACTTATTACCGGCGGGTTGGGATTTATAGGCAGTAATTTGGCGATAGAGTTGGTTGGTAAAGGAGCCAAAGTGACGATAATGGATGCTTTGATACCTACGTATGGAGGTAATCTTTTCAATATAGAGCCAATAAAAGAGAAAGTGAAATGGGTGAGAGGGGATGTACGGGCGCGAAAGATAATGGATAGAATGGTAAGGGATCAGGATATTATTTTTAATCTGGCCGGAACGCTTTCGCATGTAGATTCTATGCGCGATCCGATGACTGACTTGGAGATAAACTGCAGGGCGCAACTTTCACTTCTTGAGTCGGTACGGAAATATAATCCAAAAGTAAAAATTATATTTGCCGGAACAAGAAATCAATATGGAAAAGCGAAATATTTGCCCGTGGACGAAGGGCATCCACAAGAGCCTACAGATATAAATGGAATAAATAACATAGCCGCAGAGAAATATCATCTTATGTATACATCTGTATATGGAATAAAGACAATTTCACTACGTATGACCAATACTTACGGACCAAGACATCAGATGAGGCATCCCAGACAAGGAGTACTCAATTGGTTTGTAAGGCAGGTTGTTTCCGGGGAGAAAATAGTACTTTTTGGGACGGGAAAACAGAAAAGAGATATAAATTATATAGATGATGTGGTCGCGGGGCTCATGATGGTGGCTGGTAGTAAAAAGGGTTGGGGAGAGGCTTATAATCTGGGGGGAAATGCTGTTTCTTTGGAGGAATTCGTGAAGCTTGTTATAAAAATTACTGGAAAGGGAAGTTATAGAAAGGTTGTGTTTCCAGAAGATCGGAAAAATATTGAAATAGGCGATTATAAAGCTGATTATAGTAAAATAACGAAGACCTTTGGGTGGAAACCGAGGGTAAGCCTTGTAAATGGTATAAAATGGACATTAGACTATTATGAGAAGTATAAAAAGCATTATTGGTAAGGGCGACTTATTCATTTTATCAGCCATAATTGCTACCCACTTACTCTTCTTTTTCCTCATACGAGACCATGGGATGATGATGGATGAGCATTATCACTATAGACAGATAGTGCGCTTCATAGGTGGAGATTTTACCCCAGATCCTGAGCTTCCCATGATACCCGGGTATCACTATGTCATTTCCGGAATAGGAAAAATTTTTAATCTGTTGGAGCATTCATATTACGGAGCTGTTTCTTATTTTCGGTTTATATCACTGATTATTAGTCTTGGGATTATTCCAGTATTTTATTTGGTGGCCAGAATCAAAGATGAAAAATCAGCGATAATAAGAACTCTGCAGTTTAGTTTTTTTCCTTTGGTTTCTCCTTTTTTCTTTCTTATATATACTGATCTTCCTTCACTTCTTCTTATGCTTGGGGCATTTTATCTTATGCTAAAAAAACGAATGTTTTGGGGCGTAATACTAGCGTCTTTCAATATATATCTACGGCAAAATAACATCATTTGGCTTATGTTTTTTTATGTTTATTTTTATGTACGGGAAAATGGATATAAGTGGGATACAGAAAAGGTAAAAAGATATGTTATTTCGAAGTATTATTTTTTACTGGGGCCGATGCTTTTTGCTATTTACATGCTTATGAATAAAAGGCTTTCTATGGGGAAAGTGACTCATGTGAATTTTACTCTGGTACATCCTTCTAATATATATTTAATTCTTTTTACTCTCTTTATACTTTTTTGGCCGGTGATTTTGGGGAGGAGTGGAGAAATACTACAGATGATCAGGAGGAATTTCAAATATGCTATTGTGCCGGCTGTTTTGTTTCCTTTTTTTGCACTAACTTTTAGCAATACGCATCCTTTTAATCAGGGACCATTTTTTATACATAATTTTGCGGCTGTATATTTTACACAGGATTTAGTGCATAAACTTTTGTTATATACTATGGTATTTTTGGCTGTTGTGTTTTTATTGGTGGGCAGACTTCTTAAGCGTGAAGATTATATTTTGTATCCTGCGGCTTTGTTATTTTTACTACCGTTGTGGTTTATAGAGCAGAGATATTATATAGTGCCGTTTACTTTTTATATTCTGTTTCGGAAAAAAGAAGAGAGCATAATAGAATATTCATTGGTCCTGTTTTTCCTGGCAGCGTCAGTTTTTATATATTTGGGTATATTTAATTGGAAATTTTTTCCATAGAAAATCTAGATGGGTAAACTAATCTCAAATAATAAAATACTTATAATTCTCTTTATTATTGGATTCATCCTCAGGTTATATTTATCCAGTCTGGGTTTTGGTGAAGTAATTTATGATACGGCTTCTTATCACAGGATGGCAAGGGAAATATTGCATGGTAAATTAACAGCGGACTGTTGTGATCATAATCCAGGTTATAGCGTCTTTTTGGCGGGAGTTTATGGTCTATTTGGAAGTGAAAATATATTGGCTTTAAGAATAGTACAGGTTTTGTTGGATCTTATTACGGGAGTGTTGATTTATCTTACCGCAAAGAGTCTATTTGGTGTAAGGACAGCAACATTTGGTTTAGGATTGTATATGATAAATCCCTTTACTTCTTCATATACAGGTCTTAGGTTATCGGAGATATTAGCTTTGTTTTTGGTAAGCGTAATTGCTTTTTTCCTGTCAAGGAAAGATTACTCGAACAATGTGAAATGGTGGATGCCGACGGGCGTGGCGTTGGGTCTATTTTTACTTGTAAAACAATCTACGCAGTTTTTAATTTATATATTTTTATTTTCCTGTTCAATTTTAGTTTTCAAAAAGATGAAGAGGTTTTTCTTATATTTTGTGATAATAGGTTTTTTGATAGGGTCCACATATTCACTTCTGTCAAATTGGCATAATTTCAGGAAGATAAGCGTTGTTCCTCCGTATAGCGTGAATCAAGGGATATTGTATTGGAATTTCTATAATGACAGGTATCCGGAATTATTGTCAGAGCTTGATAAAGTGAATCCGGTATTTTGGGATCTGCAACTTGAACTGCATAGAACATATTATACTAATATTCCTGAATATAGAAAGAAATACTTTAATCTTTTTTTGCAAAAAATGCGCTCTGATTGGCCTGTCTATATAAGAAATATAACAAGAAATATGACATGGATCTGGGATAAGAATCATTTGGCATATTATACAGATCCGTTTTACCCACAAGATAGCCGTCCTTTACAGATTATTAATTTTTTATCTTTAGCGTTGTCTTTTTTTGGTTTGGGGGTTTATATACTTAGGGAAAAATTGAATGCCGTGAGGAATCCTCTGTTTCTTTTTACTATAATTATATATTTGACTATTACTTTTGTTTTCACATTGGCCTCAAATGAGACTAGACATTCGCTTTTTGCTTATTCACTGGTGTATTTATGGGCTGGGTTTGGGGTAGATTGGGTAATTCACGGGTGCGGGAGTATAATATACAAGAATTTATTTAGGGCGCACTCCAAAATAACGTTGACATTTTGGATCCGCCACAAAGGGCCGCAATCCTAAATAATTGTAAGGATTATTTAGGAGCGAGCCCTTAGCAAAAGATTATGATTCCATTTTTTGATATAAAGCGGCAAAATGAGAATATAAGAAATGAACTGGATGAGGCTATAGCCGGGGTGATTGATGGGGGAGTATATATATTGGGTCCGAAAGTGGCGAAATTTGAGAAGGAATTTGCCAAATACATAAGGGTGAAATATGCGGTGGGAGTGGCTTCGGGTACTGATGCGATATCACTTGCGCTTCTGGCGATGGGTATAGGCGATGGGGATGAGGTGATACTTCCAGCCAATGCTTATCCATCTGTTTTTGCTATATCGGCAATTGGGGCTATTCCGAAGTTAGTTGATATTGATCCTCAAACTTACAATTTAGATCCTCTAAAAATAGAAAAGGTGATAAGCAAAAAGACGAAAGCGATAATTCCGGTACATTTATATGGTCAGCCGGCGGATCTTTCTTCAATAATTGCTATAGGGAAAAAATATAAAATTCCTGTGATTGAAGATTGTGCACAGGCGCATGGAGCGGAATTCCTTGGAAAAAAGGTGGGAAGTATAGGAGATATTGGTTGTTTTTCTTTTTATCCTACCAAAAATCTGGGGGCGTTTGGGGATGGGGGGATGGTGGTAACTAATAATAAAGAGATTTATGAGAAAGTGAAGCTATATCGGATGTATGGTGAAAAGGAAAGATACAAAAGTATACTTTCCGGACGAAATAGCAGACTTGATGAACTTCAGGCGGCTATTTTATTGGCTAAGCTAAAATATCTGGATAAATGGAATAAGAGGAGAAAAGAGATATCTAAGAAATATAATTTTCAATTTTCAATTTTCAATTTTCAATTTAGGAAACCGTATGAATCAGTTTATGCCAGGCATATTTATCATCTTTATGTGATAAGAACTAAGAGAAGAGATGAACTTAAAAAATATTTGGAAAAGCATGGGATAGGTACTGCAATACATTATCCTGTACCTATACATTTAGTACCTTCTTTTAAATATTTAGGCTATAAGAAGGGGGATTTTCCGGAATCTGAAAGAGCAAGTGAGGAAGTATTATCTTTGCCGATATATCCTGAGCTTAGGGATGAGGAAGTGGATAAGATAGCTGGTGCAATCGTAAAGTTTTTCCAAAAATGAAAAAGACCATGCCTGCCGGCAGGCAGGAAAAACTGCGGGTAATTCTTCTGGTGTATGATAATTTTTATTGTAATCCCATTTTTTTACCCCTTTTAGAAAGTGATTTCATAGACATAGTTTTAGTGGTAGTCTCTGATGTGATTTTTTATAGGAAAAATAAGATAGAAAGCTTACTTTTTTTCTATAGAAAACATGGACTCCGATATTTTCTTTTTAAAACAATTGATCAGATAATTTATGTAATTTCTAAAATATTAAATATTTTTTTAGGCAGGAAAAGGTTATTTTTACGGGAAGCGAGAAAGAGGAGATTGAGGATAATTAAAATGAAGGATGTAAATAGTGAGGAGTCGCTTGGGATATTTGGAAGTTATAGCCCTGATATTATCATTTCATATTTTAATCAGGTTTTAAAAAGAAGGGTTTTGGATATTCCTAGAATTACATGTTTGAATGTGCACCCCGGATATCTGCCTTTGTATAAAGGCGTAGCGTCATCTTTTTGGGCGATGCTTAAGGGTGAGAAGTTTGGAGGAGTGACTGTGCATGATATGGTTGAGAAACTGGATAGCGGAGATATATATGCTCGAGGAAAGGTAGTTACATCCAAAAAAATGAGTTTGCATAGGCATAACTGGGAGTGTTGCAAATTGGGGGGGGAATTATTACTCGAGACTCTAGAGAATTTATGGGAGGGAAAAATAAAGAAGGATAAAAACATAGGAGGCAATTATTATTCCTGGCCGGGAGCCAAAGATGTGGATCAATTTCATTCTTTGGGATTTAAACTGATAAAGCGGGAGGATTTGGAGATTTATTGAATATGAACCCTCGTTGGCAAAAGATCTTAATAATAGCAGGTGGTATTCTTTTGGTTTATCTTCTTTGGTGGAGGTTGAAGCTGGGAGTAGAGAGGTATTTTGATATAGATGAATTTGCCCATATGCACTGGTCTTTCAATATCTTCAGGGGATTTCGTCCATATACTGATTTTTTTGATCTTTTTCCGCCGTTTTTGTCGTATATTTTGTATCCTTTGTGGGCAATCTTTGGTAATCCTATTACAGTACTGGTGGAGGCGAGAGTAATGATGTTTGTTTTTTTTGTACTTCTGTCTGGAGTGGTTTTTCTGATAGCGAAGGGGAGTCCGCCAGCTGGCGGAGGGATATTGGGGGGACTTTTGAGTGTAATTATTTTGTCGTTCCTGCCTATACCGTATGATAAGTTGCTGGAGATAAGGCCGGATCTTATAGCCACTTTTTTTGCTTTTTTGGGGATGTATTTTTTTGTGAAGAGGCATTATTTATTTTCGGGAGTGTGTTATGCTACGGGGATCGGCTTTGTACCCAAGGTAGTGTTTTTTTTGCCGGCAATACTTCTGGTTTTTTTGTTTTTGTGGATGAAGGAAAAAAGGAAGGATTTAATAAGAAAAGTGTTGGGATGGGGGATGGGATTTTTAATACCGCTGTCAATTTTGGGTATGGTTTTAGTACTTTCAGGCGATGTTGTAGGTTCCTTTTTGCTTATTACTAAGATACCTTCGGATGTGCAGACGGCTTTGTCTAATGCTTATAATCATAACTTTTATATGTTTCCCAGTCATTTTTTCTGGCAGAATCAGACTTATTATGGATTGGGAGATAAAGAGAATTTTCCTTATGTAGTAAATCTGATAGTTTGGATAAGCGGGTCAGTATGGGGAGTGGTAAGACTGGTGGGATTTCTATCGAAGGAAAAGACTAGCGACCAGGCGGCGGGACTTTTGTTATCTTCTTCGTTTATATTTAATTTTGTGGCTTTTACGCATATTTTTCCGATGAAACATGCTCAATATCTTATCACTTTGGTACCATTTGTGGCTTTTTATTTTGCTGATATTGTGGTTACTATACTTCAGACATTGAGGAAGCGAAATTTAGAATATGTGGGAGTTTTAGTGATATTTTTACTATATATTGTAGTTCTTAAGACTACAATAGATATGAATACGCCCAAAAGCCTCTGGACCAATGAGAATGATTTGAAGAATATAAGAAAAATTGTTCAGGTTGTGCCTAGCGGCAGTTATGTCTTTGATTTGTCAGGTCAAAGCCTGGTATATCGTGACTCTTACTATATTTGTTGTTTGCCTTACGGGCAGTATATAGATGTATTGCCGAAACTCCCTTCCCTTCGTGAAAGTCTGGAGCGGACCCAGACAAAATACGTTTTTAATGCCAGATTGGGCACACTTCCTGAGGAAGATAGCCGATATGTCACTGAGACTTATAAAGTACCCCTTGCTGATGGGCTTATTTTATCGAGATAGAAGCTCCCTCTTTTCGATATTTATTCTTCCTATTTTATGGCTGTCTAATAATTTGGTTGAACGTGTGGTTCCGGTGATCCAGTTCTGATCAGGTGCAAATGTTTTATCAGGAGCTATGATGAGATAGCGAAGTGAGGAACATTTATGGGGAGATTGGTAATACTTCCATCCAGGAATGATAATATCTTCTGGTGAATCCGGGTAGGTAGAATATTCGCAGGGAAGATAACCATATTTATTGAGGCCACGCCACCAGATGAGATACTGATAGGTATAATCATATACCGCGGTCAGCTGTATATAGACTGAAAAGCCTTCTCCATGGGCGGAAGAATAGATCCAGTCGATAGTAGATAATTGATTGTTGAGCATACTGGAATCATTTTGGGGTTTGAGGTATTCAGTGTAGCGGGTGATAAAGAAAAAAGAGTGAGCAAGGAAAACAATTGAGTATAAAAATAATTTATATCTAGAGGATATTGTCGAGATGATGAGTAAGAGTGTAAAGAAAAGTAGTATTGGTATTCCTACCATTCTCCATTCGTTCCAGCCTTTATTGGTGCCAAAAAAGAGAATAGAAATCATAAGAAGCAAGCCACTCAATATAAAGAGGTGATAAATAAACAAATGCTTTCTTCGGGGGTTGGTTTTCCAAAAAAGAAATACTGTTATGGAACATATAGCGAGTCCAAAGTAATAATTTTGGGGTATGGCGCTTCTTCCAATAATATAAGCCATTTTGGATAAAACCGGGATGAAAGAATTGCCCAAAAAGACAGTATCTTTTTCTTGCAGTTGTGCTTTAAATACTTCAAATTCTGATGTGGAGGAAGTAAGATCTACGTATATATTTGGTAGCAAAAATATAAAAATAATAGCAAGTCCTAAGAGAATTTTGGTGAAAGAGAGGTGCTTCTTTAGATAAAGAAATAGACCAATAGCTACATAAAGTAAAGCAAGTACTATAGCGAAGGCAATTTCAAAATGGAAAGATAATCCCACGAAGACTGCGGCGAAAAGGAAGAATTTTTGTTGCCCTTTGAGTGCTTTTTGGAGGAAAAAAATAATACAAAAGGTAATAAAAACTAAAGGGAAAGGATTGAAGGCATAGCGGGACGTATCGTAAAAATACCAATATATTTGAAGAAATAGACCAACAAAAAGAGAAAGAGTAGATGAGATTTCTTTTTTTATTACAAGTATTATCAGTGTTGTGAGAAAAAGGTTCAAAATAATAAGAATTATGACACCGCCGGCTGGGTGCCCAGAGAAGAGAAAAAGACCCAAAGCTAGGAAATAAAACCATAGAGGCCCGGCGAATAGTCCATGAATACTGGTTTCCGGTCCTCTGATAAGAATTTGACCACGCGAGAAAATTTCCCGGGCGTTTACGGCATCATAGCCCTGATCGATGGTGAAGTAGAAGTTGTTGTCAAAAAGAGGGATTATACGGATAGTGAACCCAAACAGGATGATGAGCGAGAGGATAAATATAAATTTCATGGAGGGCATAGATTTTTATAACATATTATCATTATTGAGAATATTTGGGAAACTGCTAAAATAAATCACAATGCTTATTAATTATCTAATTATTGCTCTTACAATTTTAATTTCTGTGACGGGGCAGACACTACTTAAGACTGGGATGACCAGCTTGGGGAAGGTGGATAGTCTGGATATGGCTTCTGTGGTGCCTTTGGTACTGAGGATGGCAACCAATATATGGGTGATACTTGGACTTTCATTTTTTGTGATGGGAACTTTTTTTTGGCTGATACTTCTTTCACGTCTTGATTTATCTTATGTATATCCATTTGGAGCTTTGCAATATGTTCTCATCTTTGCCATTTCCTATTTCTTTCTCCATGAGCAGATAAGCGGGGGAAGGATAGTAGGGGTACTTTTTATACTTCTGGGGATACTCATTATTGGTAAATTTGGGTGAGATTGTTTTCTGATATGCTTTTTTTCCGCGATTCGACTATAATCATAGCTTATGAAAGCTGATCTTCCGCGTGCGCCTCTTAGTTTTTCATCCGTTTATGAACTTTTGGAAAGAAATGCTGAAAAATACTCTGATAAAGAAGCAATTATCTCTTATGATGTAGATAGTGGTGAGAAAATCCAGTTAAATTACCTTCAACTCTTCAATATTGTACAAAAAACTTCCTCATACTTAGTAAGTCTGGGTTTAAGGAAAGGCGATTCATTTGCGATACTCATGCATAATAATCCCGAGATACTGATATTTGAACTGGCGGGGGCGCATATTGGCGCGGCTACGGTGCCGCTGGATTATAAAAGGGATTTGTTGGAGCGTAAGATATATAAACTCAAGGAAACAGGCGCAAAAGCGATATTTATAAAAGAGGCAGAGGGGGAGAGTGGAGATGAAGAAGGGCTAAAACGAAAATTGCCAAATCTGAAAATAGTAAAGTGGAGAAGTTTTGAGGAGTTTAAGAGTCGGATAGGGGAGATAGGAAAAATAGAGAAGATGAGGGGTGATTTAGATTCTATTTATATCATCCTCTACACTTCCGGCACGACTGCTCATCCCAAGGGGGCAATACTTACGCAAAGAGCTTGTTTTCTTAATGCTTCTGGAATTGCTAAGTGGCAGGAATTTACTGATAAAGAGAGATTTATGGTAGTGATGCCGCTTCATCATATAAATTCGACAATTTTTTGTTTGAGTACACTCATAAGCGGCGGAACAATAATACTTGTGAGCCGCTATAGTTCCAGCAAATTTTGGGAGATAGCGGCTAAATATGGAGTAACTAATACAAGTATTGTGCCGACGATACTGCATGATCAGTTGGGGAAGACTAATGAATTTGAGAAATGGAAAAAAGATTTGAAAAATTTCAAGAGACTTTGTATAGGGTCGGCTCCAGTTCTTCCTGCAGAAACACTGAAATTTTATATGACTTACGGAATACGTCCTGTACAAGGATATGGACAGACAGAGACTGCTTTGCGGGTGGCCGGAGTGCCGGTAACTTTGGCTGAGAGTGAATATATTAAAGGGCTAAAGACTAACACAATAGGAAAAGAACTAGCCAATAATCATTTGGCGATAATGGATGGGGAAAACAAAGAAGCGCAGGAAGGACAAGAAGGTGAGATTTGCATATATGGTCCGGTTTTGGCTGAAGGATATCTTAATGATAAGGAGGCAACAAAGAGGTCTTTTGTAGATGGTTGGTTTCATAGTGGGGATTTGGGAAAATATAAGATAATAAATGGGGAAAAATATTTTTATATTATTGGTCGTATCAAAGAGATCATAATAAAAGGTGGAGTGAATATTTCTCCATCGGCTATTGAGGATGTACTTCTTAAAAATTTTCCTGAGATTGAAGAAGTGGCGGTAGTGGGTATACCAGACGCGCGGATGGGGGAGGAAGTGGCTTCAATAATTGTATTGAAGCCAATTTTCAATTTTCCTGCCTCGCCGGCAGTCAGGCAATTTTCAATTTTCAAAAAGATTAAGGAAAAGATTTTAGATAAACAAATAGAAGGCTTGTCTGATTATGAGATGCCGAAAAGGGTGTTTTTCATATCTCAACTTCCGAAAACGTCTACGGGAAAAATACAAAGAGTAATTGTGAAAAGAATTGCCGCAAATTTTATTACTTCTGATATTTCGTCGGGTCTTCTGGTCAGGAGAATAGATAGTAATGAGGCAGATAATATAAAAAATGCCTACGAAATAGAGAAATCACGCTTTGGACTAAATATAAAGTGGGAGGATTTTGAAAAAAGAGCATCTAATGGAATATTGTTGGGAATTTTTGATAAACATTTGGAACTTATCGGATCCATTTCGTGTTTGAGAATGAATCTTATGGATGTAAAGAAAATTAAAAGCTGGAATGAGGCGACTGGGAAAGGAACACTATCAAATAATAATCCTAACGGAGATACGCTTTTGTGTGTGGCGATATCTGTTAGGAATTTAGAATTTAGAAGTAAGAATTTAGAATTAAAAAGTAATAATATAAGATTAAAAGAATTATCAAAACAATATATATCTGAATATGTGAGTAAAGATATTGATCATGTGTTGAATTTTCATAAAAAGGCTAAAGGGGGAATTGCGGGGGCCAAAGTGTGGAAGATTATGCCACAGGGGAGACCTGAGGATACGGAGGCGATGGGGTATAACGTACTGATGAAATATCCCGATTTGAAAGCTGAAACTAAAATAGAATTTACTGATGGGGCTTCGCCGAGCATACTCTTTATAGAGAGTGCTCTTTATGAGGCACAGAAAAGGGGGATTAAGCACGTTATTGCATTTTCCAGACCTTCAGGATTTCGAGAATATCTTTTTTCAAAATGAAGCCTCTAATCTCCATAGTAATACCTGCCTATAATGCTTCCAAGACAATAATTCCCCTTTTGGATTCGATCTATGAAAATAGGGGGAAGGATATTATAGAAGTAATTGTTGTCGATGATAAGTCGAGTGATGAGACGGCTGAACTTGTCCAAAAATATATTCTTAAACACCCAAAGTTAAAAATAAAAATATTATTACTTAAGACAAACAGTGGTCCGGCACATGGGCGAAATGTGGGGGCAAGAGTAGCGAGGGGTAATATACTCTTTTTTCTGGATAGTGATGTGATACTCCATAAAAATTCTCTTTCTGAGTTGGTAAGATCTTTTGAAGATCCTGATATACATGCTTTGACTGGAGTATGGGATAAAGCGCAAAAGAATCATGCCTTTTTCCCGAAATTTAAGGCACTGAGGGATTGGAGTTATTGGATAAATGAGAGGGATCCTAAGAATTATTATTATCTTTTTTCGACAAGAGTGGCGGCTATAAAGAGGGATCTTTTTTTGAGATTAGGAGGATTTGATGAGACATACAAATCGGCACTAGTTGAGGATATAGAGCTGACATATAGGATAGCCAGGCGCTATGCAGTGATTTTTAATCCGAAAGTGTCGGTACACCATGAATTTGAGGATTTTGTGCCAATTGCTAAGAAATATTTTTGGAGATCTTTTTACTGGAGTAAGATATACCGGGCGCGAAAAAAATTTGATCCGGTGGCTACGACGGGGAAGGAGGCTG
>Ga0155063_122_pt4 | contig 32199 bp, 47 predicted proteins | sample RifCSPhighO2_01_FD_106031 | JGI IMG/M metagenome (GOLD analysis project Ga0155063, IMG submission 106031) | Candidatus Gottesmanbacteria bacterium RIFCSPHIGHO2_01_FULL_39_10 | reverse complement strand
GATATGGAGAAGATCAAGCTCCCCGAGGACAGGACGCTTTATCTTCTGGTAGGTACTGATAATGCCTCAGCTACAGGTCAATTCCTCATATCCGCGAGTCTGAAAGAAACTACTAAATAAAACCAAAACCACAAGCGACGTCTCCTCAATTTCCCAGAGTTTGACAATTTTTCTAACTTCCTTATAATATATTTCTTTCCATACCCTATAGATGTGAGCTTTTATAGTGGTGTGGGGCACATTTACATAGAGTGAAGATAGAAGATAAGCAGGGTAGAAAGGCACCAAATGTTTGGTGTTTTTTTATCCTGCTTATCACCATCACGTAAGTGGCGTGTGATAGGGAGGAAATAAATGAGGAGGAAAAGGTAAAATGGCAGATAAGGCCATTGTAGGGTGTATGCAGTCTGATCTTCGGGCTGTCGTTGATGCGCTGATGGCGCATCTTCAGTGGGAAGAGCCCTACCCGATTTCGATTGCGGGCGGTGCAGCAGTTCCCGAAGCGGTGGCTGAAATTTCCCGCAGCTTGAATACATTTCAGCGCAAAGGCGGGAAGGCGGTACTTCTTACGGGTCATGAGGAGTGTGCCGCGGGGGGGACGTTCAGTTATCTTATGGATAATGCAAAAGAAATTCAGGCTCGTTTTCAGCATCTCACTGTGATTGCATTCTGGTTTCATAGAGTCGAACCGGGACAACGTGGATTCGATGGATGGACCTTTCGGCGGGTCCCCCTATAGAATTGCAATCCGGTCACTGGGGGTGGAGAAATGTATCGGCCCCCAGACTTTCGTCGTCGTAGCTTAGAGAAAGATAAGCTAGGGAGCGTAACATCGTTCACCCCCAAATCCCCTCACGGGGTTCTTCACTTTTCATTCTCTAGCCTATCTTTTTCCCTGGAGTGAAAGTTTCACTTCAGAGACTGATGATAGGCTAGAAACTCAAATAACTCGTCTGGTCGGGTATAAATAATTGCATTTATACTTTGAGAGGGCGGGTTTTTTTGTGGGAAATTGTATCTGAAATATATTGACATTTCATATCTTTTGTCATAGAATAAAGATTGTGAGATATCTGGTTTGGGATGAAGACAAAAATGATAAGCTGAAAAAAGAGAGGGGCATAAGTTTTGAGGAAGTGGCAGAATTATTGTTTGTTGGCGATATTTTGGACGTGATCAATAATCCCAGTAAAAATTTCCCAAACCAAAAAGTATATGTTCTCAAGATATCAGGATACGTATACTACGTTCCTTTTGTAAAAGACGAAGAAAAGATTTTTTTAAAAACTATCATTCCGAGCAGAAAGGCAAGGAAAAAATACTTATGAAACAGTATAATCTAGACAAAGAAGAATTACAGATTCTCAATGATATTGAGGCAGGTAAGTTTAAGACAGTCGACAATGTGAAAGAAGAGATAGAAATGGTGAGAGAAGCAGCCAAAAACTCTATCCTAAAAAAGAAAAACATTAATATTAGACTTACACTTAAAACTCTTATGAAACTCAAAGCCCGGGCTATAGAAGAGGGGATACCTTATCAGACTTTGGCTTCTTCCATACTTCATAAATACGTCAATTCGAAATAATTATTGATTGCGACCATATCCTATAGCGATTGACTTCCGGCTTCAAAGACGGTATAATCCACGGACTTTTTATTTCTTTTGGGGTACTTTGAAAATCCAGTTAATTGGTGGAATTTACGGCTTTTTTGAGTTTATCGATTTCGTCTCTTATTTCGGCGTGTTGGCCGGCATGCAATTCTTGAGATTCACGTACAGTTTTAAGCTCGCCCATAACTTGATCCATTTTTTCATAAAAATCATCTTTGGTAGGAAGAAATTTGATCTTTTCGTCGAGTTTTTCGTCCAGTCTTTTATCTATCCTATCTTCGAGTGCCTTTAAGTCAGATGGTGAGGCAAAGTTTTTGGCATCTTCATTTGTAATGAAATTATTTTTAAGCCAATTTTTGTCAGGTTTTGTAAGCATATTTAGATCATAATGCGTGAAAATGTTTTTGTAAATAAATCAAAGTGAATCAGAATAAATTATGAATATAGATTTAATATTTGCCTATAGAAAAACACGGGATTAGCCCTGTGTATTTTTTGTGGGGAAATTTGACGAATTGCTATAAGCAATGAGTCTTAATTTCCCCTATACTTCGAAGCTTTTGGCGAAGGAGTATGTGGGGAAAATTTTGCACTTTAACAAACCGCACGAATATAATGTTTTGGTAGAGCTTGTGCTCAGAGTGGGGGAAATGGTTTAATTTCCCTTGTTCGGAGCATAAGCTCACGGTCGGAAAAAAATAAATTCTCACAATGCCGGTTGGAAACCGGCAAAAAGCGCCTGGTCATTTAATTATGGCTTGGGTGCTTTGGGAGAAATCGGCCTTATGGTAGTATTCCTCAGCTCAGTTTTCTTTTGCTGAGGAAAAAAAGACCCCGCCATCCTTGAAAGTTTGGGGTATGGCGAGGGTTTCTTAACCCCACGGAGGTGGGGAGAAAATGAGTACTGTTTCGAGTTCGAGTGAAGGTGCCGTCCGCATCGAAATTGCCGAAGATATTTCCTATCAGGTAAAGATCCTCTCGGGAGGGGTTATCCGCCTCGAGCCTGAACAGGGCGGACGGAGAACCCGTGAAGGTAGGAAGTGGGGGAGCAATTGGCCCATGGATCCTATTGGGGACGGTAAAATTAGTGAGCCTCAAAAAATTACCAAGGGTTTACCCTTGGTAATTTATGGTTCGGAGCTAAACTGGACTTCCGGCTCCGAAATCAAACGGATCCAAATTTATCGGAATGGAGGTTGGCAAGATAGGGACTCTTGGAGTCCCTCAGATATGTGAGTATAGATGAAGTGCCCGGTCGGATGCCGGGCACTTCTGCCCGAATAGGGCAAGCCAAAACATACACATCTTTTTCCAAAAGAAAATTCATTCTAATCGGAGTGTACTGTACTCCAAAGTTGGAGTGTTATTTATGGAGGAAGATTCGTGCGGTTTTATTTCGAGAAATCAAAGAAATTTGATTTTTGGAAATAATAATATCATTCTTGACATACCATATGAAAACGTTATAATTATAACGATATGAATACTAATACTACACTTCAGGTACCAATATCCAAAAATCTTAAAAAAAAGGCTAAATCTGTAGCTAAAGAATCCGGTTTTTCTTCTTTGCAGGATGTCGTTCGTCTTCTTTTGACTAAGTTTGCCGGAAGACAAATTAGGATAGCAATTGAGGAGACTGAAGTTCATCTTTCCCCAAAAAACGAGAAGCGATATATACAGATGGATAAAGACTTCGATGAGGGAAAAAATGTATATCGGGCTACAAGTGTAAAAGATCTCATGAAAAAACTCAATTCATGATTATAGATTTCCATTCTAAATTTCGGAAGAATTTCAAAAAAAGAGTTGCTTTCAACCCCGCTTTAAAACAGAAATTCCAACAGCGTACTGAATTGTTTAGAGAAAATCCGAAAAATCCAGAATTGCATGATCACCAGTTGACAGGTAAAAAGAGAAGCTTTCGAGCATTTTCAGTTACTGGTGATATTAGAGTGGTGTATAGAATTATTGATCAGGAATTAGTTCGTTTCTATGACATAGGCTCTCACAATCAGGTGTATTGAAGACCAGCCAATCTGCATGAAAATATGAAGTTGACCGGCGCGCGAAGTGTTTATCATCACGCTGAGAAGGTTTAAAGAGTATTTATTTTCGCGGCCATGATGAAGTCATTCAGGTGCAGTCCATTTATGGCGTGGGTGAAGTAGGTGATTTTTACTTTGTTCCAGCCGTATACCAATATATTTGGATGATGGTTTTCGGATTCGGCTAGATCGGCGACTTTATTTACAAAGCTGATCGCTTCTTTGAAGTTTTTCCATTTGAAACGGCGGACAAGTTTGCCTTCTTCGAGTGTCCAACCAGGTATCATAGGCATATATTTCTGTATTTCTTCATCTTTCATCGGTTCCACGCCACCTTCGCAAGGTACACAGCGCTTTTGGGTTAAGACTTGAGAATTCGGCATAATAATGGTAATTATATCATGCAGATATGAATATATTTGAGAATGGTTCCAGTCAGAGGGGGGGATATTCTACGGATAGATCGGGAGTGAATGTAGATTCGGGGAGAGATTTTATATATGGACCTCGTTTTGATGTTGCGGTTGATAGAGAAATAAGACGGGGTTTTTTGGGAATTGGGAGAAAATTTGAGTATGTAGGTAATATTACAACAACAGATCCAGAAGGAGATTGCCTGCCACCTCCTTATAATCATGTTGATATGCATGGAAGGTCAAACGGTGGTGGGAATGGAGGAGACTTATTGGAGCCAGGATTAGAAGCAAGTAGGCAATATGGAGGAAGTTATGCTTGGAATGATGTTCGAGACTGGAGTAGTCCAGCTAAAACAATTCCAATACGATATGGGGCTAAAGTAGCGATAGATATTTTTTTACCTGTTGATGGTGGTGGTTATAAAGTGGATCATGTGGTTTTCCGAGGAACTTAGAGGGATATTTTATGTTTTATAATTAGTTTTTCATGCTGGTGGGAGAATAAAAAAGAAGGTTAGGCACTTTGGTAAAGTGTTTTTTGTTTCGGGTCAGAAGCGGGATTTGATTAGCAAGACAAGTACCTGCAACTAGGGCATCGCCTAAGAAATTTGTTTTCCTTGACTGCAAAAGCTCTCCGGCAAGAAATCCAATTTTTCCTGTTATTTCCAGGACGGTAAAATGAGTGAAAAACTCGATTGCCTTTTCTTTTTTTTCTCCTTTTAATGCTTCATCGGTGAAAAATTCAGCAATGATGACGGGATTTAGGAAAAGTTCGGTCTGTTTTTCTTTCAATATATTTTCTAAGAGATGACTTTTTCCATGACTAAAATCTATCAAGACGTCGGTATCGATAAAAAGTTTATTCATGATGGATTTCTTAAGGTTTGTATTCTCTGTTTCTCTTTTTTGCTTCTGCGGATCTTATTTACAAACTGATTGCCATCTTCTCCTTTGCCCAAAAAGCCAAAATAAGATACAAGGCTCTTTTCGACTAAACCTTCTTTATAAGGTGTAATCATAGCTGTGGGAGTATTATATTTTTCCACCACAATAGGCGTATTTGTTTTCTTTACAAGATCTAGATAGAAGCCTAAATTGTCGCGTAGTTTAAAAATAGAAACAGTTTTCATATATAAAGTATATACTTTTTGCTGTATATTGTCAAGTTGTACAGTTGTACGGATCATGACGTACGAGTGGTGTGCTTTATAAATAGAAACTGGTTTTTCTGGAATCCATGCCTACCGGCAGGCAGGGAGCGGGGGTGGAAGAATATGTATTAAGTTTTTGATCGTCATCAAATTTATAGCTTCTGGTAAAATAAGTAAGCTGATTTTTGAGGTCATTTATATCAACTATTCCATAAGCTCCATCCCTTGAGCCATCCATCAAAATTTCCAAAAAATATTTGAGGTTTTTTTGTCTTTCCTGGGGATTTTTCAACATATAAGATATTGACAAAGATAGTGGAAAATATTATACCATGTCTGCTTGTTCTCAAAATATGAGTAGAGAATACGATCCTATTTATGGCGGGTTTGCATATGCTGGTACTGATGGAGGCGGGGGAGCATCTAGAGGACGACAGGAAGGGCAGAGAAAGAAAAGAGCAATGATTTATTTTGCGAATGAGAAGACAGAGGAAGTGTTATCGTTTAGAGAGCCAAAAGAAATACCCGGGCAAGAGCATAGGGGTCGGAGTAAATTATTTGATTTCTTGAGCGATGGAGAAAACGGTTGGATTAAATTAGATAGTCAGCAAGAATATCATGATTTATCGGCAAATAGAGGCTTTCGGCCGGTCGTTTGGGGGAAGGTATTGGCGGAATTTAATAAGAGAGATGATCTAGCCCCTGGGCAGGATCAATTACCCTTAAAAACATAAGGTTTGTCAAGATCCTGCTGTATTATATAATAAGATTATGAGTGAAAGAATAGTAACTCTTCCTATAGGTACGATGGTTAATCAAGGCCCCCATGAAGACGATTATCCGATAATAACAACGGAATTTGTACCAGTTAAAATACTGGGACCAGAAAAAGATCATGCTTTACCTATAGAGTTTGTGAGTGGAGAACCTCCCGGTCAGTGGTATTGGCACCAGCCTGAACGAAGAGAGAAGTCTGAACTTTAAAATTGATTCTCTTTATGTTTTATAAACAGAAACTGGTTTTTGCCAAATGATTTGGGGTGGAAAAGGGCATAGGAGCCTTTTAGCTTCTTTCCATGAAGCGTGAATTTGTATTCTGTATCTGATCTTGTTTCCAACTCGTAAGTTCCACTGTCCCAGATGATGACTTCGCCCGCGCCATAAGTGCCTTCGGGTAGAGTTCCTTCAAAATCGATATAGTCTTGGGGATGATCGGGAGTCTGCATGGCGAGTCTTTTGGTTTTTGGGTCATCCGGCGGGCCTTTGGGGACGGCCCAACTCTTCAGGATAATCTTGCCTGAGCCGTCGGGATTTTCCGGCATTTCCAGGCGGAAATCCCAGTGGAGGCGGGTAGCGTGGTGCTCGTGGACGACGAATCTATTGTCTTTTTTATCCATAGACATTATCATTCTACCATAAGATTATCTTTTATATAGTTAGCCTCAAATTTTCAATTTGAAATTTACAATTTTCAATCAATTTTCAATGTTTAAAAATTTAAAATTATGAAAATCATAGCTCATCTGGATATGGATTCGTTTTTCGCTTCCATTGAATTGAGGGTGAATCCGCAGTATCGAGGTATAGGGATAGTGGTGGGGGCGGATCCGAAAGACGGGATGGGGCGGGGAGTAGTATCCACAGCCAATTATCAGGCGAGGAAATATGGGATTCATTCTGCTCTACCCATATCCACAGCCTGGAGACTGGCGGAGGCGGCGAAGAAGAGGGGAGAACCGGCGACAGTATTTTTGCCGGTAAACGGAAGATATTATGGGGAAGTGTCAGAGAAGATATTCCAAATCATAAGAAGATATGTACCGGTTGTTGAACAGACAAGTATAGATGAGGCTTATTTGGATTTGTCATTTTGTGGTGATTATCTAAAAGCATTTGAGCTTATAAAAAAAATTACAAAGATAATAAAAGAGAGGGAAAAACTGACGGCAAAAGTGGGGATAGCACCGAATAAATTATTGGCTAAGATGGCTTCAGCACGTGGTAAACCGGATAGTGTGAATATAATTTATCCTCAAGATATAGATAGTTTCTTAGAGCCGCTTAGCGTCAGGGATATTCCGGGGGTGGGACCCAAAACTGAGGCAATGTTTAACGCCAAGAAAATATATAGGATAGCTGACCTTAAGAAAGTTTCTCTCGCGGATTTGAGAGAATGGCTGGGTAAATGGGGAGAAAGTATTTATGATAAGGCACGAGGAATTGATGAGTCGCCTATAGAGACAGAAAGAGAGATTAAGTCGATAAGTGAACAGGAAACATTTGCGAAAGATAGTCTGAGTGCAACTTTCCTATTAGAGGAGATTCAAAGATTATCGGAAAGAGTAATAGATAGAATGATAAAGGATGAAATAAGAGGATATAGAACTGTGGTTATCACGGTGAGGTTTTCTGACTTCACTACGCGTACGAGATCGAAAACATTACCAGAGTATAGGTATGATATGAAGACTCTCCATAGGGAAGCGCTCAAATTATTTATGCCTTTTCTAGATGCACGGGAAAATCCTTCGAAGAAGACAATTCGATTGTTAGGGGTGGGGGATAGAGAATTTATTTTAAAAATCGGCTGGCTAGACTACTACTTGCTAGGATTTTTTCTATAGGGCATACTAATACTAGACATGTTAGATTCTGCTGTTGGAATTCAAGAAAAGACACCTCAATTAAGAGATATAGGTAAGTTAGCTGCAAGATTGGTCATGCTGACTGAGCTTCCTATAGAAGATCCCAGAAGAGTAGAGATAGAGTCTTTTTGGAGGAGTATTTTAGATGTTCTTACTAAAAGAGAAAATTTGGCCCAGAGTGCAAAAACATATCCTCAGACCGATAAATTTGGTAAGACTAAATTAATGGAAGGAAATGGAATGACAGATGCAGATCAACAAATAGCCAGGGATGCTTATGAAGCGATTCTAAGTCTTTTTAAGCAAAGTTCATTTCAATACTGTCGATCAAATGGCGAGACTATTGATCCACGAAAGGCTGAAATTGACCCACAATTGGCTGAAAGAGTTACGGATTTTGGTATTTCATATATGTCACATGATCCACGAAGAATTGCAGCTAAGATTACTTATCCTACTGAGGTGGTTCTTGAGAATGGAAGGATTCTTAAATTTAGTTATAGAGGAAAAGATGTAATGTGTATAGAGAAGTTGAAAAACGGAGGTGATATTACGGTGGTGGCTACCCCTGCTTTTCAGAGGGATAGACCGACTGTAGAATTGCATAGCGCAAAAGGTATATTTCAACCATTAATTCATTCTTTGGCATGGCATAATACAGATACTACTTTTGCCAGACCGTCTCCTGGTCAATCAACTAATGTAAAGTCTAAAATCATTTTAGGCACGAGTTTACCTAATAGGATTACTTGATACTTAATGCAAAATACTTAATACTATAGATAATGGCTAAATTTGTACCGGATATTAAGACTCAGAGATGGATAATAGTTACGTCTCAACGGCAGGCGAGGCCGCTGGATTTTTCTTCTGCTGTTTCCCAGGGCAGCGCCCCCCCACCGAAGGTTTGCCCTTTTTGCGAGGGCAATGAGCATATGACACCTCCAGAGATATTCAGGCGCGGAAGCGGGGACGCTGATGAAAAAGAATGGAAGATAAGGGTAGTACCCAATAAATTCCCTATAACTGATATACATGAGGTGATCATACACAGCCCATTTCATGATAAGGATATTATTGAACTAGATATAGATCGGGTAAAACTGATATTGAAAGTATACAAACAGCGCTATGAGGCCAATTTTGACAATGGCCACGTGATGATATTTTGTAATCATGGGGAAAGTGCCGGAGCATCCCTTACCCATCCTCATTCACAGCTGGTGGTCATCCCTAAGCAGATAAATCTGGATTCTCTGGCTCGTGAGCCTGTAAATAATGTAATTGAGGAGTCAGCGATGTTTGTATCTTATTGCCCGGATTTTTCCCAGTGGCCGTATGAAGTATGGATTGCACCCAAGAAAAATGATACTGATTATTGTGATATCACGGATGAGGAGATCATAGAGCTTGGTCCAATGCTACAGAATTCTTTGAAGAGACTGTCTGGAATATATAACAAAGAGGAAAACAAAAAAATGTTTTCCCAGTTTCCTTTTGCCTATAATTATTATATACATCATTCCAAAAACTGGTTTATAAGGATAATTCCCCGTTTTGTCCATAGAGCCGGTTTTGAGCTGGGGACGGGACTGAATGTGAATGTAGTGGATCCTACTAACGCGAGTGTGGAGCTGAAGAGTATAGAGATTGTATAGGGGTTAGAAGTTAGCTACTAGATGTTAGAAATTAGAACTTGGAAGTTGGAGCGAATTATTTTTCCTATGGATTCTGGCTTCATTTGGAGTGATTGCTCTTCCCGGATTTTCCAGTATTGTACTTCTGGCTTTTATCGTGGGCCTTGCCGGATATATCCTCCGTTTTGCCCGCTAAATCTTCCTTTTTGTATCTGATACAAAACAGGTTTTTTTCCTTTGATGGCAATTATATCTACTTTTGTGGGGCCGGGAATAATGATTGAGTGGTTGAGATGTTTAGCCCTATATAGAGTGCGGATAGATTCATTATCAGGGTTACTTGCGTCTGTAATCCAGCCAAAAAGATCGTTGTCATCAGCTCCTAATAGTTTTAGTATTGCTGTACCTAGTGCTCTTGGCGGTTCAGGAATCCTTCTAAATCTTTCTGTTTGACGATTAAAAATATTATAAGCCCAGGGAGGGGGTAGAGACATAGAGTACTTATGGTTCCAGGCCATAAATGGTAAAGCTTTGAACGTATATATAGTCTCGAGTAATTTGATGTGATATTTATCTTCTGGTTGCCTTTTGAAATTCCACATAGTCATAAGATGATCATCGCGGTCATTGGATTTGCCTTCTGAGATCGTATTGAAAATAAATTTTTCATCTTGTGTCCATTCTCCATCATGGTTTGGTTTGGCTGAGTATAGGAGATGTTCAGTTTGCATTTGGATTGCTTCTGCCGGGGTGACATATCGTTTGTCATAATCTTTTAGCGTAAATGCATTGATGAGATGTATAAGCGTTTGGGCTAGTTGGGGATGGGGGAATGTGAGGCGTGTAGGCTCTAAAGATCTTGGACTATAGAGAAGAATAGATCTGGGATCCTGAATATCTTGTACCAGCCACCCTTTTCCTTTTAGTATAAAGTCTTCTTTAAAGTCATGAAGAATGATGGATGATAAATGGGCAGCATAGGTCCATAAATTGGCAGGGGATGTGATATCTTCTTGAGATGAGTTGGGAGGAAGTCTATAGGAATAGACCAGATCATCTGCAATAGTTCTTAGAAGTACTCTGGTTTCATGACATATAGCAGGTTCTTTGGTTTTCCTTCTTGGAGATTTGCCTTTTTCGTCTTTATCTTCATGATAGACGCGTTCCATAAATTCCAGGGTATTCTGGACAAGTTTTCCTGCTTCAGGCTCGGGAGAGAATAAAGTCTTTATGATATTTTTTGTTTGATATAAAAGTTGGTTGCTGTCCTCCTGCCCGAAAAAGAGGAGGAGTTTTTTGGTATCGGGAGCGGGAGGTTGTATATGTTCTGGAATATAATAACCACCCAATATGTCTTTGTAGCGCAGTCCTAGGTATTCCATGGGTTCAACAGCTTCTACGGTGAGCTCATGAGGATGTCGAGTGAGATAAGTGATTGCTGTGGTATGTTTGGGGTTTATGATTTCCTCTCTATTTTTAGGAATGAGGGGTATAATCCTGGTTTCCCCAATAGGATATGGACCGAAAAGATTTGTTTTGGAATTTTCTTGCCGTTGTAATTCTTGCTCAATACGGAGCGTCATAAGTGCATAATTATAGCAAAAAAGGTGAAGGATATGATAATTTACATTTTCCACCCTAAGGGTGGCAGTTAACCATAATTTACTATATCTACATATTTTTGGAAAAAGCATAATTTGAGCTATAATACATGGCTATGGTAAGTGCAGAAGTGATGAGTTATAAGGGGTATGATGCAAAAGTCATTGCTCCGCAGGCGGTTTTATATTCGCGACCACCTATACCCAGTGGCTCGAGCGTAGGAATGCGAAGGGTAGATGATGCCTCGCGTGAAAGCCCTAAGGATAGAGACAAATTCGTTTCACAATTCATAAATTTTCTGGATAAAAATCGTGATGATATTGCGACAGCTTTTCATGGTTTTAACACATCTGAAAAGGCTTTGCTGGATTATGCAAGCCATATGAGCAAAAATGAAAATTTAGTATATGATGAGACTAAGGCAGTTTACGAGGAAGACGATGAGAAAATAAATGAATCGGTTTTTACAGCTTTTAACGGAGTTCTTTCGTTAAAAAGTAGTGAGTGTGATGTTTCATTGTACTGGGATGAGAAACGAAAGAGAGCAGCGGGAGTGGCAATAGAGGGTAAAGTAGATAAACATCAGAAAGCGAAGTTGCTTTTTCTGGCTTATCCGGAGGTTTTAAGCAGTGATGCTGGTACTGTACAGTCGGGGACAATCCTATATATACTTTCTAGGCAGGAAGGGGCTAGATTTAGTTTGGATGCAGAAAGAAATATATATGGTGAAGCGCGTGCCAGTGGGGAAACAAAGAAGAAATATTATCATTTCAACAAGATAAAAGAGCCGTTTAGCGATAATGTCGGGTCCCATATATACCAACTATATGGTGGGAGAATAAATGTTCATGATAATAAGCACTTTAGTTGGGGCAGTGGTGGTCGGGGAACTGGTTTAGTAGGATTGGTGAGAGAATTATTGAAAAGAAATAGGACGAGGCAGGTGGGAATTTAGAGGTGCAGCTTCAAGGTTACCCCCGGGGTGGCAAGCTACTTCGTGAAATAATTTGACAAAACATTTAAACTAGGTATAATTCTGGTTGTTACAATACTTGAGAGGAGGAAATAGTTATGGCAGATCTCAGAGAGACAGGAGTTAATTTTTTTGCGTTTGGGGGTGCTGCATATAATGATGGTGATGAGTCGGAAACCGAACATTCTGGTTTAGGTGCAGCCCCTGCTGCTAAGATACCAGAAGATGCGCGAACTATAGGGCAGAAGCCATTAGATAAATCAGCTCGTAGACCAAGCAATCGTAGACAAGTTGTTGTTCAAGAAAAAGTAATGCAACCTGCATAATTTAGATCTTTACTTTTAGGAATTAATTTGATATAAAGAATAGATCCAAAGACAGTAGGTGGTCCGAGAGGATGTAAAGCCTACCGAGGAAGTTAGTAACTTGTAATCCTCGCTTTGGTCGAGGATTTTTTTTGGCCAAAGGCCTACAAGTATGCCGACACAACAAAAAATTGATCAAGTTAAAAATCTCACAGATAAGCTAGCGAAAGCCAAGGCTTTCTTTTTGGCTGATTATCGAGGTCTTTCTCATCAGCAGCTGGAGAGTCTCAAGAAATCTCTCAAGAAAGTTCAGGGAGAGTTTGTTGTTGCCAAAAATACGCTTCTGAAGCTGGCGCTTAAGAAAAATGAAGCAATGAACAATGAAACAATGTTACAATTTGAGACTGAACTTAAAAATCCCACGGCGGCACTTTTTGCCTATGAAGATGAGATAGCGCCTATCAAGGCTGTATCTGACTTCATGAAGGCTCATCAACTTCCCAAGATCAAGATAGGTTTCTTTTCAGGTAAGATAGCCACTGATAGTGATTTCAAAAAGCTGGCGTCACTACCCAGTAAGGAAGTCCTATATGCGACGCTTGCAGTTAGACTGAAGGGGCCTATTTATGGTCTACATAACGCGATGAGATGGAACTTGGTGAGATTGGTAGTGGCACTGGATAATGTGAAAGGGAAGAAACCAGCGAATTAGTTAATTAGAACTGAGGAGGTGACTTAATTTATGGCAAAATTAAATAAAGAAGATTTACTTAAAGCAGTTGAAGAGATGTCAGTTTTGGAACTTGCTGATTTTGTGAAAGCTTTGGAGGAAAAATTCGGTGTTTCAGCCGCACCTATGGCAGTAGCCGCTCCAGCAGGAGCTGCACCAGCAGGTGAGGCCGCACCTGAGCAAACTACATTTAACGTAGTACTCACATCTGCCGGAGCCAATAAAATCTCAGTCATCAAGGCAGTTCGTGAGCTAGTACCGACACTGGGTCTTCAGGAAGCCAAAACTCTAGTTGAGTCTGCACCCAAGGAAGTACTTACGGGGGTAAATAAAAAAACAGCCGAGGAAGCAAAAACCAAACTTACCGGAGCAGGAGCAACTGTGGAACTTAAGTAATGTTACAATGATCCAATGTTACAATGTTACAATTAGGAATTAATTTTTGATTTTCTGACAATTGTAGCGAGTATTGCACGAAGTTGTTTTCCTTCATTTAGACAATCTTCTATCTCTTTTTGAGGTAGAAGTTTTGTTTCTAGGATCAAAGAGAGCCAGTAAAGAGTTTCTCTGCATTCTTTTAAAGCAAAAAACATAATTCTTATAAATTCTTTCTTAGATATAGCGTCTTGAGCTTCTACTACATTGGCTCCTACCGATGTTCCAGATCTAATTATCTGGTTTGCAATAGCAAATCCAGCTGCGGTTCTAGGTAGTTTATTGGCCAGTTGGACAATGAGTACAGCGAAATCAAAACAGCGCTTCGTTATATCAAAAGTCCCTTTCATATATTTTTCATTGTAACATTGTTAAATTGTAAAATTGTAGCATTTACCTATTGACAATAAAAATATCACTGTGATACATTGGAGTTGAATTAGAATATATACATAGAATATAAAAGATAAGGTTTGTTCAGTAGTGATACTCTTTGTGTATATTTGATAGTACCCCAACTGCCCAGTTATAAAAATTTTAGGAGGCAATATATATGGCTTTTGGTGATGAATGGCCTGATCTGCTCACGGTACGTGAGGTAGCAAAAATTCTGAGGGTTTCACCTCTGACTATAAAAAGATGGGGCAAGAGAGGCAAGCTTCCGGCAATTAGAATAAATTCCCGAGGAGACAGAAGATATAAGAAAGAGGCAGTACTTTGGCTTCTGGGACTACAGCAAAAGGGGCAGGTAGTGTAGAAGCTAGAGGTTAGATATTTAGATGTTAGAAATTAGAGTAGGAACAAGGAAGTTCCTCCCGAAAATTAAGGGAGGAATTTTTGTTTATTATGGTTGAAAAAGAAATTGATCTGGATCAAATAAGTGATCCGAAGCACGCAACAGTAAAAGTGGGTGAATTAGCTGTACAAGCTAGACGACTATTATCTAGTAATCCTTTGCCGGCAGTCGAAGATCTATAGAAACCGTTTCCTAATTGTTCTGGTGTAGGCATAGGATTATGAGGATAACTAAAGCAGAATTGTAAGTAAAACGAGTTACGTTTGTCCCTGTTTGTAAATGTCGCCTTGTTGTTCCAGAGCAGATTGGGACGCTTCTCGGGCTTCTTCTGCCTCTTTTTTCATTTGTTCTTCGGCAGCTGCGATTTGTGCCTCAATACCTGATTCTTTTCCCATATTAAGTCTGGATTGTACTTTTTTGGGGTGAAATTGTCAAATTTTGTTCAGTTTAGCAGCTTGATTGCTCCCTCGGATTTGGCTTTTTTGTAGTAGTCTTCGTCACAGGTGAGGAAAGTACCATCAAGTATGGTGGCGACTACATGATAGAGGCTGTCATAGACGGTAGTTTGGTGCTGGTAGGACCATTCAAGAGCCCTTTCTATATCAGTGTTGGTGGGGTAATAATAAGTGAGGGGCAAATTGGCGCATATTTTTTGCGACTTTAAAGTAATAGATTTATCTTTGAAAGTAAAACGAAATGCATTTGCTGTTTCTATGAGGACGAAGGGGATAGAATAAAGCTGTATCTCTTTAGCTTTTTGGTGGGTAAGCAGGGAGCGAAGAAATAAGTCTGCTTTGCTACTTTTTTCTGTAATAGTTCTTACTATGAATGAAGCATCTAATATATAAATTTTCACATTCTACCCTTATCTATGGCTGCTAAAATATCTTTCATACTTGGTTTTTTAGGCATACTCTTTTGTAGTTCTTTTTGCATTTTAAAAAAAGCTTCCACAGGATCTTCTTCTGGAATAAGTAGCTGTTTCTCCACAGAGTCAGCCACAAATTTGCTTATGCCGCGCTTGGGGACGACTTTTTTGAGCTTGTTGTAGATATAGCCTGGGATGGTGATGGTGATGCGTTGTGTGTCCATGTGTGTAAAAGTATGAAAAGATTTCATACTTATTATATGAAATATGGGGGTGGATGTCAAGAGGTGGGAGATAATTGTTATAGAGCTATTTTGATCCCCGGGCTCATGGTGGATTTGAGGGTGAGGCTGACTAGTTTTTCTCTGCTTATGGATTTGACCAGCGCTTCGTAGTTTTCCTCCAGCTGCTTGTCTTTGAAGGAAAGTTTGCCTATGACTTGATGGATTATCGGAAAGTCGGACTCTGTTTTCCAGGCGACTTCGCCCTTTTTGAACTTGGCGGCGGCTTTCTCGGGGTCAGGCGACATAGTGCCATTCTTGGGATTAGGCATGAGGCCTTTGGGACCTAAGATGCGGGCGACTTTGGCGAGTTTGGGCATAAGTTGGGGGTGGGCAATAAGGATGTCGAAATTTAGTATTCCCTTTTCAATATCCGGTATCATGGACTCATCGGCTATGGCGACTCGGACTTCGCGGCCAGTGCCGTGGGGGTAGGCTACCATACCCCTTAGGCCTTTTTCTTTGGTATTTATGTGCAGTTCGACAGATGGGTCAAATTTGGTGAGAGAAATATCTCTTAGAAGCTTCAATGCATCAGAAAATGAGTAGGTTTTGGTAGGATCTACTTTCACAAGCGCTTCTTTATATCTTTTGGATCTTATGCGGATTCTTGATTTTTTGGGTTTCTCATCTTTTTTGGCGGCTCCGACTAGGCCTTCTGATTGGTCTTTTTCGACTTCCTGGGCTATTTTGGCGAGTTTGTCTATATCTTCATCACTACCTACAGATTTGATGCGCTCTCCGCCTTTCATGCCTGATATATGTACGCGGGCGGCCTCTCTCTTTTTCTTTTCATCACGTTTGACCTTGCGCTGGTCACGCATTTTTTGTTCTTCTTCTGATCCTAAAGTGGCTACTTTGATTTTGCCCATAGTTACTCTACTTTCACTCCCATACTTCGTGCTGTGCCTGCTACTACTTTCATCGCGGCTTCAAGATCGTCAGTATTTAAGTCTCCCATTTTTTCTTTGGCTATCTCTTCAACCATTGCTTTGGTTAGTTTGCCTGCTTCTTCGCGGGAGGGTTTTTGGGCGCCTTTTGGTATACCCAGTTTTTTCTTGATGAGAGCGGCGACGGGCGGCAGTTTGGTGATGAAAGAGAAAGTCCTGTCTGTATAAACTGTGATAACTACGGGAATAATTTGTCCTTTTTGCTTACTTGTCTTCTCATTGTAGGCCCGGACGAAGTCCATGATGGGTAAACCATGCTGTCCAAGCGCTGGTCCCACTGGCGGGGCGGGGGTGGCTTCACCGGCTGGTAAATTTAGCTTAAGAATTGTTTTGACTTTTTTTGGTGCCATGCGAAAGTATAATATTATAACGGTTATAAAATTTATAAGGGGAACGTCGAAGAAGAAAATAATCTCGGCATTCCGCCTCCCTAATTTTTCAATCAGGTAGAATTTAGTTTATCACTAATGTGGTTTTTTGTAAAGACCCGAAGCTAAATAAATTATAGGCTGTGGATGAGTTATCCACAAAGGAGCCGATAGTAAATACTGTTTAAATTACTATAGGAAAATCAATAAATTTTGTTTTTATGTTGATTTCTGTTAGAATTTTTATATGTGGGATGGTGCAGGACTTCCTGATTTACCAGGACAACAACTAAATTTTACTCCCGAGAATTTACTCGCAGTAAGGCAGAAAATGAGCGTTTCCACTCCAACTGTGGTAGAAGGTCGAGTTGTGCAGGGAGGAGCCGGAGTTAATCTTCTTTTAGATCCGGAAAGCAAGATAGCATGGCGGATTTTACAGACTTCTCCTGATAGGGGAGGTGTAGTTGATCGAGTGAGAGATAATCCGGCAATTCTGGCAATGCTTCAAGCAACCGGGAACAGTGTGTTTGATACTGCTGTGAAAGTGAAAAATTTTGCAGAAGCTGATACTTCACAATCAGGAAAAACAACTTTTCATCCAGTCGGTACAGAAGGAGCAAATTTGCTACCTGTAGTAGGTGTAGAACTTATCAGACCTGAAGATGGTTGGACAAAAATAGGAAATCAAGCGCAGCTTTATGATGATAAAAAGGGATTTACTTGTTTGGAAATGGGCCGGGAAAATTATGCGCTAGGACAAAGCGTGGTCCTTGAAGTGAAAAACCGGATAAGATTTTTTAGACAAATACTGGATTTTCAGTCTGCTCTGGCCGAAAATGGATATTTTTTGCACGACTATAAGGGTTCGTTTGGCATGAAATTCAATCCTGACGGATTATTAGAAAGAGTAAAAATTTTAGATATCGATGATTTGAGAAAGATTAATACATCTGCGATTTGGAAAGATATTCCCCATTATATTGCAGTAGGTAATCAGATGCAGATACTTGTAACGAATACTTCAGTTCCGAGATTATTATCCGCCCTTGAAAAAAGATCTGATTTAGCACAACTGAAAGAAATAAAGGAACTTTTATATCTTTATATGCATTCTCAAATAGCGGTAGCTTCAGCCGGAGACCAAAAAAGAGCCGGTCTTTCAGATAGAGCGATGAATCTGCAACAAATGACGGAAGCAGCTCGAAAAGCGGATACATTTGGATTGGATGAGGAAATAAAAGATTTTTCTATTGATCAGTTGAAGATGGTGTTACAGAAGTTGAAAGAGGGTGTAGAGAATGCACCAATTGCCAATTTAAATGCCACAGATAAAAATGGTTCTATACCTAAAGGTAGTGAGAGAGCAACAATTAATCCGGATGGAATAAAAAAGATATTTATGGGAGCTTATGGCGCAGATGTGAGAACAGCAGCAAGAATTGGTGGATTATTTATTTTAGAAAAAAGTGATGATGTTTTAGAGTTAATAAAAACTCATGAACTTAAGGTTCCTGTAGTTCTGAAATATTTAATAGAAAATTATTCACCAGAAATTCATGGCGGATTGTTGTTAGATATGGCCGATGATATTTACCATTCTAATAGAGGGATACAACCTTTATTGTACGATATACTGTTAGTTTGCTCTCAGCCATGGTTTGAAACTCCCTTATATAACAGTGCTAATGTTGCCAATCTGCAGTCATTTTCTAAATTGCTGGTGAAGAAATTTGACGATGCCCCGGCATTTTTTAGGGATTTGGCAGAAGCATATAGTTCTATATCTGTTTTAGATAAATACGGATTACTACCAAACGCCAGGTCTGTCGAAAAAGCGCAGTTATTATTCCAAGAAGAGCCTGTTAAAATCGCTCAAAGAGAGGATATTGCAGCTGAACCTAAATCTAGCGAAACGATTGCTGAAGAAGGTCATGCCGAGACCAGACCGGCAATCGATCCCAGACAATTATCAAATGCCTGGCAAATTTCAGCCGATAGACAAGAAATGCCAGCCTCAATGAGGTGGGAAGGACACGGTTCGTTTATTCGCGAGGGGTTAATTGATCTGTATAGAGTACCACAAGAAATATTAGATGCAAAAGAATTATTAAATGCGGATATATGTAATTCTCTATCGGAAAGCCGGAATTTGCCAGAGCCTTTAGACTGGTTTGCTAGGATTGGGTCAAATCAGATGAGTAAAGAATTTGAGATGGTATACGATATAGGACGGAAAATATACAAGGATTATTTAGATCTGTGGGGATCGTCATATGATCAATGGCAAGTACATGGGATGTTGGATCCATTTGAAGATTTATTTTTGATTACTTCCCAAAGATTTTTTGATGAACCCATATATACTCAAGGAAATGTAAATAGACTAGCCAGTTTTGCTAAAGCATTGCAAGATGCTGATATTAAGAATCTGCCGCAGTTTTTGGTTGATTTAGGACAAAGTAGTGATGTAAATGAAGTATTAAGGCAATATGAGTATACAGTCAAAGCTTAGACGTATTCCCAGATCAATCTTCTGTTGGATATTCAACTCCGGGGGTTGAGATTTTTAGGTTTTTTCCCATCCCGACTGTGAGTCGGGACAGAAGAAATAGCACAAGAATAGAGACGAGAGAGTCATTTGATTATTTCTGCTAGTAAAAACCCGGAGCTTGCCGGAAAAGAAGTAATTGTTATAGGGGATGAAATGCATTTGATTAGTACACGAAGTTCCTCAGCCAGAAAAAAAATGATTACGGAACTTACCAAAAAATACCCTGGTAAAGTGCCCGTAATAGCCTATATTCCCAAAAGAGATACTTTATTACCCTTATTGGGGACTCTTTAGTAATTTTCAGACAGAATTCAGCAGATAATTATCGAAATTGTTTTTTCTTCCATCCTCAAGTTTTTAAGAACAGAAGAAATTCCAGCGGTTAGTGATAATGGACAGTGATATTGAGGATTTCGATGGTTTTTGTATCTGGCCGTAAGAAAAAAAGTGTTCGAAATTTTCGATCAATGCGGAAGCTATAGATTCCTTCAGATTTCGGTTCAAGGAGTTCTACGTGAAGACTGGGATGGCGCGGATTTTTAGTAAGAAGCGCAATCTGTTTGTCGAATTTCTTTTGGAGAGAATATTTACGGATTTTTTTAGTGACTAAATCAGAAAGAGGCAGGTATTGCACAAATTTATATCATCAATCTTGGAAATAATTACTGGAATTTAGTCCTTCTTTGAGATCTTTGAGAAATGAAGGGGAATATTTATTGGTTTTTTCAAAAGCGGATATGATTTTTTTAACTGATTTGACCTTTGGGGTAGTGAAGGGATAGGTGCTGGCCGCATCAATAATTTCGGGCTTTCTGCTTATAAGTCTGATAAGGGAGCGGATAAATTCGCTTCTATTGGCAAACCCATAGAGAGAGGTAAGCTTATCAATCAGTTGAAGTTGTTCTTTGGGTAAGGAAATATTTACTGTACTCATGAAGTATATGATAGCAAACTTTGGCAAAGTTTGTCAAGGATTTCTTCTGCACTCAAATCTATTAAGAACAGAAGAAACCGCACAAGACCACAAAAATAAAAAGAGAGAAACCCTCTCTCAAGGATTCTTTCAAGACGCAAAAATGTCCCGAAAGAATAAGAGATTTTTTTAGATGTGTTTTTTTGGAAGGCGATTTCTGCCCGAGAGGGCATGGTTTGCGCGGCTTTGGGCCGGGCCACCATGCCCTCTTTGGGGGCGAGCTACTGGAGAAGCCAATCCCTGAAAGGGAATGGCTTTCGACGATCGACGGTGATCTCCACCGTCCCGAATGCTTTGCCTTCGACACTAACTCCGATGATCATTTTGCCTTGAACGTACCAGGGGATCGAGAATCTTACTGATTCCTCGAATTCTTCTTGCTTGTTGGGAATCAGCGTTCCCTCTTTGAAAATCATCGGTTCGGTATCTTCTGTCATTGTCCATGTGATATAGAATTTATGGACTCTTTTCGCTTTAAAACCTTCGCCCGAAATCTCTATCGAGACTTGATCGCCGGAAAAAAACTTTCCAGTGCGATCACTTGGGTCGACCCGGAAGTAGAACGCTTCCCAAGTGATGGGGGTTGGCGTTGACGTAGCGTCCGGCCCCTGCGCGTTGGCGATTTGCGGGGCGCAGAATGCGACGAGCATGAAAAGCGCCAGCAGTCCGGTTGCCAAAGCAATGAACCAGATGGGCGCTTGCGGTGAAAAACTTTTGCGCAACATGAGATTTTCCTCCTCTTTTTGCGCTGAATGGCTTCCGCCGATAAATTTCGGCAGAAGCGGGTTTTTGTGCCTGGCAATTCTTGACCAGAGCAGGGAAGAGGCCAGTTTGGTATCCTCCGTGCTCCAGTCAAGTGCCTTCCAAAATTGTCTTGTGCGTTTTTAAGGTGCTTGCCCGAATACATCAAAAAAAAGCAGATCCGTCGGGCTGGGAAACTCGTATCTGCAGTATCCTATAGTATACCACTTTTGTGGGATTTTGTCAAATATAGCTGGCCTAATTAAAGCTGTTTTGAGGCTTATAGTAGCTTTGATTAGCTGTTTGTCGGGGTTTCGGGTATTTCCATAGATTCAGAGGTGGTACTGCCGGTGAGGATGAATTTGGCAGCCAGTAAGGCTTGATCATATTTTATGCCCTGTTCATATTTGTTTCTCACTTTTTTTAGCAAACTGACTAATTTTGGTACAACCGTGAGGTGTTTTAGGTGTTTCAGGTGAAAAATGCTTGCTAAACCAGCGGTGGCTGCTGTTATGGCTCCTTCTTTGGCCAATTCCATGATAGAATCATGGATAAGTTTTTCAGCATCTCCTACTAACTTGCTGCCTTGGGGGTGTCTTTTGAGCCAATTAAGTCTTATAAATGGATCTTCGAAGGCAGACTGTAAAGTTTCAATTTTTGTTTTTTGGGGAGGAGGATATCTTTTTGCAAATAAAGCTAAATAATCTTCAAACGTCATAGCTGCTTCTTGCCGGGAGGCAGCAGTAAATCTATTTTTGTTTATAAGAGCAGGAAACATATCTGCTATGGTATTTAATTTTTTTTGATTTTGACTATTGGCGGCTTGGGGATCAAAATATCCATCATATCTACTTATGGCAATATCCAAGAAAGTTTTAGCGACTGATTGCGCTTCCTCTCTCTTGTAAGTGCTTTTTGCTGAAAGTGTATCTAAATTATCATGTGTGACATAAATTCCTCTGCCGGAAGCTTTAAAAAATAAATCGTCAATTTGCTGATTTGTTTCATAAGATGAGTGAGCCATGATCTGGCCTGTGTAGAGATCGAGTGCAAAAAGCGGCGGGTAGCCTTGTATGTATGATCCGATATGGGGGTATCTTATTCCATAATCCATATATAACTGAAAATCAGGATTGGGAGGAAAGTTGGTTAGTTCATCGTTTACTGCCAGTGCCAGATATTCCGCGTGTTTGAAAGGCCGCCACTGAGCTGCTTCTTGTTCTTTATCAAATCTTTCTTTGGGTACAAGCCGAGTTTTTTCTATTATAGCTTGGGCATCTTGGGGTACCTTTTCCCAGCCTTGACCATCGTATTTTCCTCTTACTACAGGGAGAAGAGTTCTAATTTCTTTACCATCAAGCTGATTCCAAGCTGAGGCTATTTGTTGTATATACATTGTATTGATATTTGAGGGATTTGCGGATGGAGATAAGGCTCGGGGTAATATTTTCATTTCTCCACTTAGGGGGAAATACTGGAAAACGGCACCCTGCAATGACCCATCAAAGGAAAGAAGCAGAGGGTTGGAGATCATACCAAGCTCAGGGTGATTGAAGATGGATGTTTTATGGAGGGTTTTTACCATATTATTATCATGTCGGTTATTAGTGTCTAGAGGTTTGGGTTTAAAGGGATTGACTGAATCAGGTCCCGTGGGTGTTAAGAGTCTTTCTGCGTCCATATTCTGCTATAATTTACAATCTATGACTGCCTGGCCCCAGTGGGTACTCCAGTCTGTACCGCCTTTGGAGAGTTCGTAGGCTCTTTTGATGTTATTTTGAGGGACTTTATAGTATGCCTCACAATCGTTGGCATTTTTATTCGGTACACAGTATGGGTCTTTGGGAAAAAATGCCGGCTGCATATTTTTGGGACAATTGTCCGTGTCGTTCCAAATATTGATTTGGAAATTACCTACACTATACTCATGTTTGTCTGTTGTCAGGCAGGCTTTATTGGTGTCAACGTTTACGAGCCCGCGGCTTTCGTGATCGCAGATTTTGGAGGCTATTTCGGCTGCTTCTTGGGTTTGAAATGTACCAATGAGGTTTTTTACAGCGCATGGTCCAGTGTCGTGTACGAGGCATTTTCTATTTTGGACTATATTGTCTGTTTTAGATGGATCAAAATCACAATTTGGAGGAAGACAAGGTTTGGTTTTTATTCCAAAGGAATTACCGTAGGTCCATATACAGTCAAATAATTTACTAAATAACTCTTTTATTTCATTTATGTCTTTGGAGGCGAGTAGTTGATCAAATAATTTTTTCAGGTTATCCATGCTACATTCAGGCGGTACAGGAGTTTCGGTAGGCGTGGGGGTAGGAGTGAGAGTAGCTGTGGGTGATGGAGTAAGAGTGGGTCCACCGGGAGTGATGGTGGGTGTAAGGGTCGGACCACCCGGAGTGATGGTGGGAGTAGGAGTAGTGGCTTGGGAAATATCTTTTGACTTGGCTTTGTCAGTAAATGCACCGCATCCACTAGAAAAATCGAAGCCGATCATTTTCAGGGTGGCGTTGGTATCGACGTCATTGGGCATGGTGCAGTGAAATGTGGCGGTACTTCCTGACCAGCCTCCAAAATTGGTATCAGAAGGACATATATTTTGCGGCCAACTGCCGTTTACAGAAAGACCACAAGCAATAGATGAAGAATTAGCGCCGCTTTCTTCCACTGTGACATTACAATCAAAATTGGCTCCTTTGGCAAATGGCGGTTGGGGATTGGTATCGATCCCTGTGACGGCAATACAGCTTGAAGCTGCTTGGGAACGGAGGTCTTGCGGTTCTTGTGAGATTTTATTCAGAAGCGCGATACCTAGGACCATCACGGTCATGGATATGAGAGCAAAGAGAGTGATTTCGCCGGATTCTTTTTTTAGAAATTTGGCCATACAAATGGTGCAACAAATCTAGTATAATTGATTTTTATGAAATATCAAAAAGATATACTTGCCAATGGTCTTCGGGTTCTTTCAATACCTATGCCGTCTCTGGAATCCGTGACTGTGCTTATACAGGTGAGGGTGGGATCAAGATATGAGGAGAAAAATATAAATGGCATTTCGCATTTCCTGGAGCATATGGCTTTCAAGGGGACAGAGAAAAGGCCATCGGCACAGCATATTGCCTCAACGATCGATGGAATAGGCGGAGAATTTAATGCTTTCACATCAAAGGATCACACTGGTTACTATATAAAAGCCGCTGCCAAAAATCTGCCGCTTCTCATGGATGTACTTTCAGACATGCTTCTTTACTCCAAATTTGATCCCGTGGAGATAGAGAAGGAAAAGGGCGTGATAATTGAGGAAATCAATATGTATGATGATACTCCCATGCATAAAGTGCCGGATCTTTATGAAAATCTTCTCTACGGAGATACGAAGCTCGGGCGTGATATAGCGGGACAAAAGGATGTAATAAGAAGTGTAAAGAGAGAGGACTTCATAGCTTATATGGATAGGTTTTATGGACCGAAGAATACGGTGGTGGCTGTGTCGGGGGGAATTGGGGAAAGCGTAAAGGAGTTAGTAAAAAAATATTTGGGAGGTTGGAAAGAGAAGAAAGTGGAGGAGCCTGATAGGGTGAAAGATGAGCAAAGAAAGCCGGGGGTGCTGGTGCATTTCAAAGATACACAACAGGCGCATATGTGTATAGGAGTGCGGTCTTATCCACTCGGTCATCCTGATCGTTATAAGCTGGGAGTTATGACGGCCATACTGGGGGGCGGGATGTCATCTAGGCTTTTTATGGAAGTCCGAGAAAAGAGAGGGTTGGCTTATTATGTCAGGTCACAAAATGAACAATATCATGATGTGGGTAATTTCGTTACTCAGGCTGGAATTGATACTGTAAGGATTGATGATGCTGTGAAAGTGACGCTTGGTGAGTTTGTGAAGATGAAGGAGAAAGAAGTGGGAGATGAAGAGCTTAAGAAAGCCAAAGAATATCTTAAGGGAAGACTGACTCTCGAACTTGAGGACTCAAGAAGTGTGGCGGGTATGCTGGGTACGTCAGAGCTTCTGGAAGAAAAAATTAGATTACCAAAGGAGATAATGTCTAAAATAGATGAGGTGAATGCTACTGATATAAAGAAAGTAGCTGGGGATATTTTCAAATCAGAGACACTTAATCTTGCTATAATAGGACCGTATAAAAACAAAGAAAGATTTAAAAAAATTCTTTCTTTGTAATTTTCAATTTTCAATTTTCAAGAATATATGGAGCGTACAATAGTACTTATCAAACCAGATGCAGTAAAAAAGGGAGTGATAGGTGAGATTATTACCCGTTTGGAGAAGGAAAATTTCACACTTGTTGCCGCCAAGTTTTTGCGACTTCCTGATGATTTACTTGATGAGTGGTATGCACATCACAAAGATAAATCTTTTTATCCTGAGCTTAAAAACTTCATGACTTCCACCCCTGTGATGGCGATGCTTTGGGAAGGCCGGGATGTTGTGGTGAGAGTAAGAGAGCTTTGCGGACCCACAGATAGTAAAAAGGCGCCAAAGGGGACGATAAGAGGGGATCTGGGTACTGATATACAACTAAATGCTATTCATGCCTCGGAAAATGAAGAAGCGGCAAGGCGCGAAATGGATCTTATGTTTCTGCCTCATGAGATATTAGAATGGGAGAGGTGATATGGCTATAGTTTTTGCGCTAGGTGCATTTTTTTTATGGGGGCTGGCTGATGTTTTTGCTGCTTTGTCTTCGAGAAAAGTTGGTAATATAGCGACTTTTGTAGTTATTCAGTTGGTTGGTCTTATCCTCTTTGCACTGCTTTTTCCTTTTTTTGCCGGTACTTTTGAATCTTTTTATTTTTTCATAGCTTTTATTTTGGCAGTTGTAGATAGTCTGGGTCTGATTTTTTTCTATAAAGCTTTTGAGGAGGGAAATGTATCACTGAATGGTACTATTGCAGGATCTTTTGGGTTGGTGACGGTGATTATTGCTTTGGTATTTTTTGGAGAGACCTTATCAATTCTTGCGGAAGCGGGAATATTATTGGTTTTTGTGGGGTTAGTCATGGCGACACTTAAGTTTAAGGAACTTTTGCAGAATAATTTGGCTAAATCTTTTTCTGATCGCGGTGTGATTTTTGCTTTACTGACGATGTTATGCTGGGGAGTGTATTTTGGGTTTTTGAGAATTCCAGTGGAAAAAATTGGTTGGTATTGGACGATGCTGCCGCTGAGTTTTATGCTGCCTTTTATAATAGTTTTTCCCTCAATAAGAAAAAATATAAAACAGATAGTAAGAAAACCGGCCGACTATAGTTATTCTGTTTTGCACTCTCTGACTGCATTTGGCGGGACCATTGCCTTTAACTTAGGGATAGGAGTAGGGAATACCTCATTAGTGGCACCCATTGCTTCGGCATCCCCGATACTCTTTGTTGTACTTTCGAGATTTATATTTAAGGATAGATTAACTCATCAACAATGGGCGGGGATAGTGATGACGCTTGTGGGGATAGTGATGTTGGGACTTTCTTAAGTGGAATTTAGAGTTTGGCTACTTGGAGGAAGTCGAGTTCGACGGGAGTTTCTCTTCCGAAGATGGAGACTAGAACTTTTACTTTACCATGCGCTTCGTCTATAGTTTCGACAGTTCCTAGGAAATCTGCAAAGGGACCATCTACTATCTTGACTGCTTCGCCGACTGTGAATTTGGCTTTGAATTTGGGTGCTTGGATCTTCATAAACTGCATGATGGCTTCCACTTCTGTATCTGATATGGCTGTCGGCTTGTTGCCGGCACCTACGAAAGCGGTGACTCCTGGAGTGGTGCGGACAGCCAGCCATGAATCATCATCCAAATCCATCCTGACTAATATATATCCGGGGAATATTTTTTCTTTGCTTTCTTCTTTTTTGCCGTGTTTGACGGTGACTATATTTCTTGTCGGGACAACGACTTCGAAAATTTTGTGGGCCAGTCTCATGGCATCTATTCTTTGATGCAGGGCTGCGGCGGCTTTGTTTTCGTGTCCTGAGTAAGTGTGGACTACAAACCAGCGGCCTTTAGGGGCAGGGGGTGTGACAAGAGGAGTTTCAGTTTTTAATTCTTCTTTTTTAATTTCGACTGGTGCGGTTTGGTCTGACATATTATCTTTTTATAAGTACATCTGTAAGTTTTGTAAATATAAGATCCAGTGCGCCGATATAACTTCCGAGAATGACAGATATGGCTATAACTATCACAGTCAGCTTGATTGTCTGTTCTTTTGTCGGCCAAGTGACCTTGGCTAACTCCATTTTTGCTTCTTTTAAAAAAACAACCGGGGATACGGCCATACGGGGAGTTTACCATAAAAGTCCTTTGTTTGTAAAGAAAATTGCTATGTGATAAGATTTAGATTAATTCATGAAAACCAACTTCCCCAAAATAACCAAAGCCGTCATCCCTGCGGCGGGGTTTGGTACCAGATTTCTCCCTATGACCAAGGCGATGCCTAAGGAGATGCTGCCTATAGTGGATAAGCCTGTAATACAGTACGTGGTGGAGGAGATAGTAGATTCAGGGATTACTGATATTGTTATGATTACGGGTTGGCACAAGCGGAGTATTGAGGATCATTTTGATTATCCTTTTGAACTGGAAAAAAGATTGGAGGAGGCGGGGAAAGAGAAAGAGTTGGCCGAAGTAAGAAGAATTGCAGATATGGCAAATTTCATATATGTGAGGCAAAAAGGTCCATATGGTAATGCTACTCCCGTACTTTGTGCAAAAGATGTGATCGGAGATGAGCCTTTTGCGGTACTCTGGGGCGATGAATTCATATATGCCAAGCCGCCGAGACTAAAACAGATGATACAAGTCTATGAAGAGTATGGAAAACCGGTGATATCGGGAGTAAGGATAAAAGAGAAGAAAGATCTTTCCCGCTATGGAATAGCGAAAATAAAGCCGATTAAAGATAATGTTTATGAAATAGAAGATATAGTGGAGAAGCCGGATCCTGAGAATGCTCCTTCCAATCTGGCTGCTCATGGAGCATATATACTGCCGCCTGAAATATTTCCTATCATAGAAAATCTTACTCCGGGTCGTGGCGGAGAATTATGGCTTCCGGAGGCTATAGATCAGCTTCTGAAGATAGAGAAAGTGCTGGCTTGTGAAATAAAAGATGCGACATATTATGATACGGGGAATAAATTTGAATATCTCAAGACGGTAATAGAATTCGGACTCAGGCACCCTGATATTAACGGCGACCTCAAAAAATATATCAAAAGCCTCGAGTTGTAATTATTGCTGAAACCTGTCAGCGATGGGTCCTGCATCTTCTGGTTTAACTCCAAACATACCTTCGGTTTTTGAAGTTGTTGTAGCCGGAGTTTCAGCTGATGGTGTAGCTTCTACTACTGCAGGGCATAGAGGATTCGTGACTGGTATTTCAGGAATATGAGTTGCTTCTTGTGCGATTGGATCTGAAATAGGAGGACTCAGTAGTTCACCTGACATTTTTATCACCTCCTTTCGAGAGCTAATTTTCTAGCCTTTAGTATGTTCTTCCCTAAGGGGTGTCGTTTCGTGGTACTTGCCTTTTCCTGTAGTGCCGTCACCTTCAACTACAAATGGTCCCGGTATGCTTTCTTCCACTCTTACTTCTTTGCTTGGAGATAGTTTTGTGGGATCTTTGCCGCGTTTTATGACATTGGCTACATCCAATAAATTTCCTAAATCTTTTCCTTCACTTCCAAATCCCGGCATATAAAATATGTATACCACATGTTGTGATTTTTGTCAGTGATGGGGGATACAAGTGTTATAATATTTTTTGATGAATTTTCCTGATTTTTCGTATGAAGAAAAGTGCTGGAATGATGGATATAATATGGTGATAGGTGTGGATGAGGTGGGGAGGGGAGCGTGGGCGGGACCGGTCATTGCTGCTAGTGCAGCAATGAAAATTTTTAATGAAAAGGAAAAATTATTAAAGAAAATTATAAGTTTGGGTATAAATGATTCCAAGAAGTTGACGGCTAGGAAGCGGGAATTTTTAAGCGGCGAAATCAGTAAATATTTTTACTGTGGGATAGGAGAGGCGAGTGTGGGGGAGATAAATAGATATGGGATTGTAAAGGCGACGGAGAAGGCGATGCGGAGAGCTGTAGGGAATTTAACAATGAAACAATTTAGCAATGTTACAATGAATGGAAGATTTTTTTTATTGGTGGATGCGTTTTATGTGAAATATACAGCGGGAATACCACTACGGAATCAAAAAGCAATTATACAAGGAGATGGGAAGTGCATTTCTATAGCGGCTGCCTCAATTGTGGCTAAAGTATATCGAGATAGACTGATGGAACGATTGAGTACAAAATATACTCAATATGGATGGGAGAGAAACGCTGGATACGGAACGGAATATCACAGAAGAGCTATTGAGAAATATGGGATTTGTAAATTACATAGATTGAAGTTTGTGGACTGATTATTCAAGTGTAATTAGTCTTAGTTTGGCGTTGTCTATAGTGATTTGAGCCGATAAACCGCTTTTTGCCTGGACTCTATAGAGTTTGCTGCCGGTATCCAGTGATATCTTAGGTGATGCGAGTTGTTTTTCCGACAAACTATCCATTCTCACTTCAGAATTCCAGACGGGATGTTTGTCGGTGACATTATAGAGTCTGGCTTGAGCATCTCCGGTTTTACTGGGATTTTTCAGAATTACATTAAAATACGCCTCTTTTATAGTTCCATATTTTGAAGTGTCTATGAGAGTATCTGTAGTAGTGAGGTCATCCCAGTCTGATTTGGCGGTTGCGCCAGAGCCTAAAGGAATATAGAGTTCGCGCTCGGTGGGTTCTGTGGAAGATGTGGTGATGATGGTAGTGTTGATAGAAGGTGCAGAAGTCGGTGTTTTAGCTGTTTGGGAGATGAGAGTAAGGCAACTTTGAGGACAGGATAAGTTGTCTGCAATAGGAGAAAGGGGCGATGATGTAGGTGAAATGGAAATTGCATTATTAAGCGGGGAATTTGTTTTTTGGGAAAAGACTTTCAGATCCAGTATGAGGAGATTGCCGGCGATTACAAAAAGTAATAATGTAATGACGATGTGAGTATAGGATTCTGATTTCATAATGTTTTAAATTGATATTCTTTGGATGTGAATTTATGGCCTTTTTCATCGACAAGAGAGATTTGGTAAGTGTACACAGTATTGGATTTAAGATCTTTTAGGCTGATAATGTGATTTTTCGTTGGAGTGTGAGCCACAAGAATAGTTTTTTGATCAAATGGACCGGTACCGTATGATATGGCTGATGTAATCGGAGTCTGGGTTTCAAACATGATTGTTTGAGTGTGAGAATCTATGGGAAGATCAAAGACGGCCGAAAGTAATTCATTGGCTTTGATCTGGGAATCCTTCGCGTCTTTAAGGTTGGAGACTGTCAGGAAGGTCGAGAAAAGAAGAAGTCCGACGAGAAAGAAAGGTATGAAAATATTTTTAAGTGAAATTGAGGGAAGCTTGGAATTTTTGAACATATTCATTTTGCCTACTTGGGCGCTTTTGAATTTCTCCAAGGCTTTTTGGGAGACGAAAACGCCTCCGCAGTGGGGGCATCTTTCCAGGACCAGATATTCGGTGGTGACTTCTGTTTTGTAGTTTTCCAGATTGTGGTAGTCGCGCGGACAGAGCCTTTCCATTTTGCCGAAGATCATGTCCTTTTTTTTGATATCGGAGGCTCCTGATATCTTGAAAATCTCCGAGTAGCTTAGACGGTTGATTTCATATCTGTCAAACCAGGTACTGCCGCAGTGGATGCAGTGATCGATAGAAAGCGGGGATCCTTCGGAGGATTTCACCGACATGGGAAAAAGAGTTTCACCGCAGTTAGGGCAGTCGAGCATAGTTTACTCAATAATCTTATTACTTATTATAGTTTCGACGATTTTGTGCGAGAAGAACTGCTGGCCCAAAAGTGATGGATGGATATGATCTTTGGGATCGATGAAACGGGGATCGCCCTCGCCGTTTTTAATGGATGGATGGTAAGCATTCACTAAGGGGAGTTTGGAGGATGAGGCGTAATTGATCATATTTTGAAGATAAGCTTTGATGGTGGTAGCGCGGTCTATTTTTTCCTGGGAGGACATCTCCAGTGCCGTACCATTTCCAAATGTTTGGCCATTGGGGGCTATAGTTGAGGCTAAAATAATTTTTATTTTGGGATTATGAGATTTGATAGTATCTATGATTTTGGCAATTGTGAGCCATTGTTTATCAAGATCGCCCTGGGATATGGTCCAGGGATTATAGGCGAAAGATTCAACCAGTATGATATCTGGGTTTTTTGATAAAAGGGCGGGGAAATGGACTTCAAGATAATCATAATCATCTGTCAGTCTTTTTAGGCCGTATTCTATGTTTGTTGCACCTACTCCATAATTAATCAGTGTAAATTCGACATTGGGATAGGCCTGGGAGAGAAGCAGGGAGAGGCTTTTTAAGTCGCGGCCGAGAGTGTCTATCATGGAGTCTCCCAGAAGTGCAAAAGTGATATGGCCACTGGCTGTGGAAACTACGTTAAAAGTGTCCATTTTGGCTACATCAATTGTTGGGGTGGGGGTGGTATTTTCAATACCCAGGACTTGGGGTGATGAACTTTTTTCCGCTTTGGCAAGCTGGATTTTGGTGGGTTCGGGTCGTTTGACAGCCTTATAAAGAATGTCTCTAAAGCTAAATGTTTTCTTGGGGGGTGAACTTTTTATGAAGAGACTGTCTGGTATTGGAGTCACTATTTGTGATGAGTAATTCAGAACAGTAAAGCCTGAGAAAAGAATTGCCACTACGAGAAAAATACCCACACCTATAAGTTGGGGTTTTTTGTTGCCCATAAACTAAGTTTAAGGGGATGAGAGCGAAGTGTCAATTACATTTACCCCATAATCCTCTATTTTGTTTTTGGGCTTCTTTTTGGGCAGAGAGAAATCTGGTGTAATGTCTTTTTTCAGGGAAAAAATCCTCTGCTTCGGCAAATCCCCATGTGACTAAGAATTCATTCACCATTTCCCCTTCCACATAGACATAGCGAAGTAATCTGCCGTAATCATCTTTGTCGTTTATGTCTGATTCGAGCTCTACTTCCTGAC
>Ga0155063_120_pt1 | contig 32998 bp, 29 predicted proteins | sample RifCSPhighO2_01_FD_106031 | JGI IMG/M metagenome (GOLD analysis project Ga0155063, IMG submission 106031) | Candidatus Gottesmanbacteria bacterium RIFCSPHIGHO2_01_FULL_39_10 | reverse complement strand
CTTGGGCAAATCTTTTGTCTTCAAAAAGGCCCATGGGGCCGTTCCAAAGTATCGTTTTGGCTGTACTCATAATTTGTTTGTAATATTTGCATGTAGCCGGACCAATGTCATAGATTACTGCGTCATTGGCTACCTGATCGTGCCTTACAATTTTTGGCTCTTTCAGGCGCATTTCGTCTGATATGATAACGTCTTCAGGAAGAATAAGTGCAAAATGCTCCCTGGTGGTTTTCCAGAATATAACTCTGGCCATCTCGATCATTTCATGATCAACTATGGATCTGCCCATGCCATAACCCCAGGCTGCCAGGAATGTATTGGCTATAGCACCACCCAAAAGTACGGTGTCGCCGACTTCCAGAAGTTTATTGATTACGGCAATCTTTTCCGGAGTCTTGGCTCCTCCGATAATAGCAACCATGGGACGGGCGGGTTTTTCCAGAACTTTGGAGATAACATCAATTTCTTTTTCCAGCAAAAAGCCGGCGTAGGCGGGTAGATATTCCGGAATGCCCACTATCGAAGCATGTGCCCTGTGGGTAGCTGCGAAGGCATCATTGACAAAAATATCGGCCATTGATGCTAGATGCTTGGCAAATTTTTTATCGTTCTTCTCCTCACCGGGTTGATATCTCAGGTTGTCGATCATAACGATATCACCATCTCCCAATGCTAATTGTATTTTTCCCAAGGCTTCTTCTTTCCAATATTGGGGTATAAAGTGAATTTTTTTGCCCAAATGTTTTTCGGTGCGCATAACAACTGGAAGCATGGAGTACTTGGGATCAACTTTGCCTTTGGGACGACCGAGATGTGAAGCGATAACCAATTTGGCTCCTTTTGATAATAAATATTTTATGGTCGGAAGAGCCTCAACAATCCTGGTATCATTGGCCACATCGCCGTTATTTAGGGAAACGTTGAAATCGACCCTTAAAAATACTTTTTTCCCGCGGAGATCCTTAATGTCTTTTATATTTTTCTTTCTCATACCAGTTTTCCTTTCTTGGCAACATACCCTATCATTTCTACTAATCTTGTAGTATAACCCCATTCGTTGTCATACCAAGCGTAGACTTTCACCAGATTTCCTAATGTTTCGGTCATATAAGTGTCGACTATAGATGAATATGGACTGCCAACATAATCTGATGAGACCAATTGATCTTGGGATATACCCAAAATTCCTTTCAGCTCTCCTTCCGAGTATTTTTTATAGGCGGCATTGACATCATCTCTGGTTGTAGTTTTGGCAACTTCTACAGTCAGATCTATAATAGAGCCAGTCAAAAGAGGTACCCGAAGTGATTTGCAAACAATTTTTCCTTTGAGATCTTTATATAATTTGCCTATATCTTTGGCTGAACCTGTCGATGTAGGAATCATATTGGTAAAAGAGGCACGCCTTAAGCGCGCGTCCTTTTTATGAGAATTGTCCAGAAGATTTTGCGAATCTGTAACAGCATGAACGGTAGTCATATAACCGATTTTTATTTTAAATTTTTCATGAAGGACCTTAACGACTGTGGATAAACAATTGGTCGTACAGGATGAATTGGATATTACTATATCCTTTCCTGGATCAAAATTCTCTTCATTGACACCTAACACTAAAGTCTTGGTATCGTCTTTGGCTGGTGCTGAGATGACTACATATTTAGCGCCTTGTTTGGTGTGACCGAGAGCATCTTCTGTGGTACGAAATTTGCCCGAGGATTCTATAACAATATCCACTCCGGCTTCTTTCCAGGGAATTTCTTCTGGAAGATCGTTTCTAAATACTGCAATTTTTTTACCATCGACTGATAAATTCTCTCCATCGACTTTTACATCATTTTCCAGCGTACCATATGTAGTATCATATTTAAGTAAATATGCATGGGATGATGCTTCGGCACGGCTATTGATAGCTACAAGCTCAAGATTTTTTTTACCTAATATTATGCGAGCTGCATTCCTGCCAATTCTGCCAAATCCATTGATTCCGACTTTTAATGTTTTCATAATATTCTCCTTTCAATCAGGCCCCATAAAGAGGAGCCTTTCCTAAATAATCTAATAAAATAGGCATAAGTTCAATACCCTTTATGTGGCCAAGTCGGCCCTTGTGAGCTTCATGTTCTCCAAATGATGATACATCATCAGTATGTATATCTCTATATGAAATAACTACAGGAACAGGGTCTGCTGTGTGAATTTTGAGTTTTGATGATGTAGTATGGTCGGCCGTAACGACAATCATAACATTTTTTAGATTAATTAATTCTTTAAGTGCATGGTCAATTTTTTCTATAAATTGCCGTTTGCCTTCATAGTTACCATCTTCAGATAGTGAATCGGCTCCTTTAATGTGGATAAATATAAAATCATAATCTTTAAGTATATTTATTGCTTTCTCTATTTTGTTTTTAATTTCCGAATCGGGTTTTCCTGTAGTTCCCTTAGTCTCTATAATATCCATTCCTAATGATTTGGCTATACCTTTATATAGCCCGGCACCGGCTATACAGGCGGCTTTAAGATCATATTTTTCTTTAAATGAAGGAATATTTGTCATTTGACTGCCGCCTCTGACTAAAAGTATATTGGCTAGGGGTAATTTATTTTTTTGTCTTTTTATATTAAAAGGATGATTTTTAAGAAGATTGTATGATTTTAGAGTGAATTCGTTTATGATTTCAGCAGTTTTTTGGGATGCGGATTTTCCATCCCTTGAATTCGCAATTAATATTTTTTTGTTTAGATCATGCGGATCAACATCGGTTATCTGATCACTTAAGTTTTTTCCTCTTAAGACTACTCCAACTCTATGACCGACTCCTTTTTTCAAAAATATCTGGATGCCTTTAATTTTGATTTTAGACAGTGCGTCAATCAATTCTTTGGTATGGTCTATCCTGCCGGCTCGCCTATCTCTCACTATCATGTGATTATCCACTGTGGCAAAATTACCCCTGAAGGCTATGTCTCCCGGCTTTATGTCCATACTTATGCCTATCGTTTCAAATATTCCGCGACCGGTGTAATACTTTTTAGGATCATAGCCAAAGAGGGAGAGATGAGCGACGTCACTACCCGGGCGGATGCCGCGGTCCACAGTATGGATAAGACCAACTAAACCATTCTGAACCAGTTTATCAAGATTGTGGGTATGGGCTTTTTCGAGTGGGGTCTTTCCTCCAAATTCCCTAATTGGTCTATCAGAGAGTCCATCACAGATGATAAAAATTATCTTATCCATGATTTGTATGAATTTATCATACAGAGTGAGCAGATGCAAATCAAGAGGTTAGTGTATAATCCAAGTTAATACTATGGGAACATTGTACATTGTAGCTACACCTATTGGCAATATGGAAGATATCACCATAAGAGCAATAAAAACGCTTTTTGATGTGGATATTATAGCTTGTGAGGATACTAGAAAGACTGGGAATTTAATTCAGAATTTAGAATTAAGAATTAAGAATCGGGAAATCTCAATAAGTGACTTGGATATTAATAAAAAGCCTAAACTAATATCTTATTATGATGAGGTGGAGGAGTTAAAGACTCCGGAAATAATTCAATTATTGGAAGAGAATAAGGATGTAGCACTGGTAAGCGACGCGGGAACGCCGCTTATAGCTGATCCAGGCTATAAACTAGTAAGAGAATGTATAAATAAGGGAATAAATGTAGTATCAATACCCGGACCTTCTTCTGTAATAAGCTCTTTAGTATCATCCGGCTTGCCAGCAAATCAAGTTATATTTTTAGGATACCTCTCTAATAAGCCAAAGAGGCGCAAAGAATTACTCAATGATCTTTATCGATTAATCGATCAATCGATACAAATTAAACCAAGCGTGGCTTTTTTCGTATCTCCTCATCATCTAAAAGGGAACTTAGCAGATCTGAAAGAAGCTTTCGGCGATATAGAGATTGTAATTGCCAGAGAATTAACCAAAATTCATGAGGAAATTTGGAGAGGTAAAATATCTGAGGCGCAAGAAAAAGATTTTAAGGGTGAATTGGTAATCCTTCTGAAATAAAACTCATATGTCAGAAAAACCATATTTTTCATGTTATCATGCAGGGTCCCCAACGTATTTATCGGAAAAGATTCAAAAAGCTATAAGTGATGGTAGGTTAATTTTTGTGGGAACTTTTGGAAAGGCATGCGATGAAATGGTGCCTGTTCAAGAGAGCCAGTTTAATGGTCAAAATATCGCTTGTGTTGGCCCTAGACATAAAGGATGTCCACGCCCCCAAGATGCTAAATTATCGGAAACTTAGCTATTTAGATTGGTTTTGGAAACTTTGGTATTTTTCTATTTCGGCTTTGCTGCCGAGGGCTATGGGGACGCGCTGATCGTGTTTTGCGGGAAGAATATCCAGAGGACTTACTCCCCTACTTATTCCTGCTCCACCGGCTTGGATGATAAGGAAACCAAGTGGTGCTACCTCATATAAAAGCCGAAGTTTGCCGTCCGGATGTTTACTGTCTTGCGGGTAAATAAAAATTCCGCCTTTTAGAAGTGTCCTGTGGATATCGGCTACCATGGAGCCGACATAGCGAAGTGAATAGCCGCCTTCTTTTTTTATGCTTGATAAATAATTCCGGTCTGACTCGTTGAATAATTCCCAATTGCCTTCATTGATAGAATAAATTTTCTTTTCGCCGATTTTGATATCCGGGTGGCTGAGAATAAATTCTTTGGTTTGGAAATCATAAGTGAAACCATTGACATGACTACCTGTTGCATAGACCAGCATCATGCTTGGACCATACAAAATATATCCTGAAGCAATAAGTGTATTTCCTTTTTGAAGAACTGTAGTGTTTTTGGGATAAACGCCAAAGATCGTACCAATGGGAAGATTGGTATCTATATTGGAGGATCCATCGAGGGGATCATGAGTAATAAGATATGAGCCATCATGTGAAGCTATCTTCGGTTCTGCCAGTTCTTCTGAGCCGACTCCGGCCACTGCGGGACATATCAAGAGTGCGTCTGTCAAAACTTGATTTGCATATTCGTCCAGTTTTTGGACATCTTCGCCATAGACGTTGGTGCCGCCGCTACTGCCTTGCTCTTCTATGAGTCCATTCCTTGAGAGCTTATCATTTATGGTTTTGGCTGTTTTGGCGATAACGGAGAGAAGATCCTGGAAATTTCCGCCAAGATTTGAGTTTTTATCTTTGACAAACTCAGATAGAGTGATTCTATTCATCGTTTATTTGCCCTGATATATAGCGTATGCTTCATCAACTGATTTGAGATCATAGGTGAGAGCTGATACGGCATTGGCAAAACGAATCGCCTCATCAAGAGGTTTTTGATGAATATTGCGGCCCGTAGCATTACCTGATGCGCCTGCTATATGGATCTGGTCATGAAGTGTTTGTAAAAATTCCTTGACTTCCATGCTACTTCCCCCGGCGCAGATGAGTCTGGTACGTCCGGCGGCAACTACTGCTTCGTGAAGCGCTTTGGCTCGATCCCCTTCTTTGGGTTTGGGATAATTTACTTTTACAAAATCAGCACCTATACATCCGGCTACACCAGCGGCACCGGCTACAAGATGAGGATCTTTTTCATCCGCAACTGCTTTACCTCTGGGATACATCCAAAGAACTGCAAAAAGACCATTTAGATGAGCTGTATAGACAGCACTTACTGCATCACGCATCATTTCCCCTTCAAACTCGCTGCCAGTATAAACAGTGAATCCTACACCCAATATATTCAGACCGCTATTTTCCTTAAACTCCACTACTTTACTAACAGGATATAAAAGCGGACTTCTGGGATCCGACTGGTCTTTTTTAACCAGATGAGTTTTGGAATTAAGCTTTACTAAATAGGGAACTTCTTTATAATCCATTCCATACCTGGCTATAAGACCCATTTGGGTGGCAAATACGCCTATTTTCCCCTGACTTGCAATCTTAAACAAATGTTCGGGTTCGGCATCGTCCGGCGCTATACCCTCACCATAAAAATCATCATTCATGTGTTCGACCTTTTGATCCCCGGCAAAAAGCATCAGTCTGCCCGTACCATGTGTGGCAGTTTCTATATTTTTTTCAAATTCGCTTCTTTTATCTTTGGGAACATCCAGAGGTGTATAGTGTTTTATGTCCATATGCAGTTCTCCTTATAATTTTTTATAATAGTTATAACGATTATAATACGATTTTAGTATTCTTCAAGTGTGGATGTGTCACCAATTGGTAGGCCAAGGTCCTTGGCTTTTAATATGCGGCGCATGATTTTGCCTGATCTTGTCTTAGGAAGTTTGTCTATAAATTCTATTTCACGAGGATATGCATGACCGGCAAGATGCTTTTTGACAAAAAGAGAAAGTTCTTCTTTGAGTTTATCGCTTGGCTTAATACCGGACTTTAAAACTACAAAGGCTTTGATAATTTCGCCTCTTAATTTGTCAGGTTTGCCTATTACTCCTGCCTCAACTACTCCCGGATACTCAACAAGAGCTGATTCTACCTCAAATGGACCGACCCTTTCGCCTGAAGTTTTGATGACATCATCGGCTCTGCCTACAAACCAGAAATAACCGTCTTTATCTTTGTAAGCTCTGTCTCCGGAAATGTACCAATTGTTTATAAAATAAGATTCATATTTCACGTGTCTATGCCAGATAGTCTTCATCATAGATGGCCAGCCTTTTTTGAGGGCTAGATTACCCTCTTGTCCGTCAGCCAGTTCATTTCCTTTATCATCAATAATTCCTGCAGTAAGCCCGGGAAAGGGTTTACCCATAGAGCCAATTTTTATATCCATGGAAGGATAATTGGCTATAGAGATAGCTCCAGTCTCAGTCTGCCACCAAGTATCATGAAAGGGAAGACCAAAAGCTTTAAGGCCCCATCTTATGGCTTCGGGGTTGAGGGGTTCGCCGACTGAGCATAAATGACGTAAATTTTTTAGGTCATATTTTTTGACCAGATCGATACCCGCTCCCATAAGCATACGGATGGCAGTGGGAGCAGTGTACCAAATTGTTACTTTATTTTTTTCCAAAATTTCATACCATTTAGATGCATCAAATCTGCCTGCATAAACAATGCTGGTGATACCATTGCTCCAGGATCCAAGTATCTCATAAGCAATGCCCGTAACCCACCCCGGATCGGCCGTGCACCAATAAATATCTTCGTCTTTCATATCTAAAACATATTTAGCTGTAAGATGCTCCTGTAATATGGAGAGATGCCTATGTACCACACCTTTTGGTTTGCCCGTGGTGCCTGAAGTATAAAGCATAAATGCATAATCATCAGGATCCATTTGTGCTATATGAAGATCTGTGCTTTCATTGGAAAAGTTGGTAAGAAACTTGGGCTCATCAATAACTATAATTTCTTTCAGATGCGGAAGTTTAGATTTTACTTTTTGAATTCTAGGTAGAAGTGCATAATTGGTAATTACTGCTTTTGCCTGACTATTTTCGAGCCTATCAAATAAGGCTTTTTCCTGAAATGCAGAAAATAGAGTACCGGCAATGGCGCCAATTTTGAGTATTCCTAAAAAGGAAATAAAAAGATATGGTATGCGGGGAAGAAAAATAAAGACTCTGTCTCCCCTTTCTATACCTTTATCTTTCAAATAATTGCCAAACTGATTGGAGAGAAGAAATAAATCTTCAAAAGAATAGGCCTGACGACTATTATCTTCGCCAATCCAATAGAGAGCGACTTTGTTTTTGCGCCAACTTTTGACGTGCCTGTCTATAGCGTTGTAAGCGGCATTTAGTTTGCCTCCAGCAAACCAGTCTAATTCCCGGTGATAATTTTTCCAGTTAAAAGACTTAACTAGCTCGTCGTAATTTTCCAAATTTGGGGAAACTTTGAAATAATCTTTCTTTTTGTGAAAGTTATCTTGCATGGGCAGTAAACCAATTATAAATTAAAAATTAGAAATTTTCCAACAGATTTCTACCTACCATGTTGGTCGGTTTGGGAATACCGAGAATCGCAAGTATAGTGGGTGATACGTCGGCTAAGATACCTGCCGGTAGTGATTTTGATTTGCCTTTGACACTATTATCTACATATATAAATGGGACTGGGGCTGTCGAGTGCTCAGTGTCGGGTTTATTGGTAGAAGTATCAATCAGTTCTTCGGCGTTACCATGGTCTCCTGTAATTATTATAGATGTATTTTGACTGAGAGCTTCCGGGATTATTTTGGCTAGCGATCTATCAGCAGCCTCACACGCTTTGATGGAAGCCGCCAGATTACCGGTATGAGCTACCATATCGGGATGGGCGAAGTTGACCAAAATGAAACTGTATATTTGTTTTTGTAGATTCTCCAGAATTTTGTTGGTAATTTCTTCTGAAGACATTTCGGGCTGTAAGTCGTATGTGGCTACTTTGGGTGATGGAACAATAAGTCTATCTTCACCGGGAAATGGTTTCTCCAGAAGTCCATTGAAATAGTATGTGACAAATCTTTCTTTTTCAGATTCTGCGATTCTTAATTGTTTGAGGTTCTTTTCGGAGAGTACACGACCAAGTGGGTATAGAACTCGTTGAGGCGGAAATGCCACGGCTGAAACATCCACGTTCATGCTGTATTCCGTCATGGTAACAAAAAAAAGATCTTTGATTTTTTCACCACGCTTAAATGGCGGATGCTGCTCTACTTGTGCGTCATGCTTCTTGAAATATTTAACAGCAAAAGGGTCAAACGCGGTAACATTGGCTTCTCCCTGAAAATCATCAAGTACAAAAGCTTTGGTGAGTTGACGCGGTCTGTCGATACGGAAATTGAAAAAAATGGCACTATCGCCTTCTTTGATCTTGCCTACAGGTTCGCCATTTTCAGTAATGACAGTTGGTGTAATAAATTCATCTGTTTCACCTTTGGCGTAGGCATCTTTCACAGCGTCTGTATAAGTGGCAAATTTTTTCCCAATTCCTTCTGTGAGGGCCAGATAAGCTTTTTCTGTCCTTTCCCACCTGAAATCCCTGTCCATGGCATAGTAGCGACCGGAGATAGTGGCGATTTTACCAATACCTACACTTTTGATCTTATCGTTTACTTGATCTAGGTAGATAAGAGAGGAAGTCGGGGGAGAATCTCTACCATCAGTAAATAGATGAAGAAATACCCTATCAAATTGCTGCTGTCGGCAAAAATCAAGAAGGGCAAAAAGGTGTTCGATGTTGGAGTGCACTCCTCCTGCTCCAATGAGTCCCAAAAGATGAAGATTGCCGCCCGTCATATTAAGATGAGAAAGGGCTGACATGAGGCTGGTATTTTGGAAAAAAGTGCCGTCGGTTATGGACATATTGATACGGGGAAGATCCTGATAGACTATACGGCCCGCACCTAAGTTGAGATGACCTGTTTCCGTATTACCGTCCTCGCCTCTGGGGAGTCCGACGGCCTCACCTGAAGCTTTGAGAAGTCCGTTGGGGTAACTACCCAAAAGAGAATCGTAAAATGGTTTTTTGGCCTGAGTGATAGCGTTGCCCGGACTATCGGGAGCCACTCCCCATCCGTCAAGGACAATAAGTAGGACAGTTTTCATTTCTTGATAATCTCTTCCTCTATTTCCAAAAGTCTGTTGTATTTGGCTACACGTTCTCCTCTGGCTGGAGCTCCGAATTTGACATAATCGCTGCCAACGCCTACGGCAAAATCGGCAATGAATGTATCCTGAGTTTCGCCGGATCTATGAGAAATGATGGTTTTGAAGCCGGATTCTTTGGCTTTTTTGACTACTTCCATAGTCTCAGTGACTGTACCTATTTGATTTAATTTAACCAGAATGGCATTGCAGGCTTTTTGAGAGATGGCTTGTTCAAGTTTTTTTAAGTTGGTAACCAGAAGATCATCACCCACTACAAACACTTTATCTCCTACTTTTTGTGTAAAGCTTATCCAACTATTCCACTCTTCTTCGCCAAATGGGTCTTCGTATAGGAGTAATTTATATTCATTTTGGAGATTGACAAGATAATTTATAAATTCGTCATATGAATATGGCTGGGCTCGGTCAATAAGCTGATAACGGCCATTCTTCAAAAAGAAAGTGGCAGCCAAGTCAAGTCCCAGAAAGACATCTATGCCTAGTTTATAGTTGCTGGTTTTTATGGCTTCGGAAATTGCTTCCAGAGCGTCTATGTTGGTAGATAGATTGGGGGCAAAGCCGCCTTCGTCGCCTACTGAAGAAACTGCATTTCTAAATACCAAAATTTCCTTCAGTTTGTGATAAATCTCAACTCCCAATCTCAAACCTTCTTTGTAAACTTTGTTAGATGCCGGAATTATAAAGAATTCCTGAAAATTGAGGTTACCGGCGCCGTGTTTTCCTCCATTTATGACATTAAAAAGAGGTACGGGTATTTTCAATTCACTTTGGGGTATATTTAGGCTTTTCACTAAATTATTTATGTAGACATAAAGAGGTAGTTTTTGAGATTTGGAGGCGGCTCGAGCACAGCTTAGAGAAACTGATAAAATACTATTGGCGCCTAAATTCCTCTTATTATCAGTACCGTCAAGAGCTATAAGCAGTTTATCAATATCAAATTGTTTTTCGGCATCAAAACCTATAAGTTTGGGGGCGATAATTTTATTTACGTTGTCTATAGCTTTGGTAACACTTTTTCCCATATAGATTTGGGGATTGTTATCCCGCAGTTCCAGGGCTTCATTTACTCCTGTGGATGCTCCTGAAGGGACTGAACCCGCGGCAATGGTACCATCGTCAAGTATTACTTTGGTTTCGATAGTTGGTATGGAGCGCGAGTCTAAAATTTGTCTGGCGATAATTTGGGATATTTTAGCCATGATGTTTTTTATGCAAAACGAGTCTCTTTTCAAAATTATAAATAAACTGGCGAGTTCTTTCAACTGCATCAGGGTTAACTGAAACTGAAGTGATTCCCCAGCTGACCAATTTTTCTACAAGATCAGGATAATCTGAGGGGGCCTGTCCGCAGATAGAGGATGTAACTTTATATTTATGGCAGGTTTTTATGATTCTTTCGAGCGCCCAAAGTACGGCATCATTTCTTTCATCGAATTCGCTGGCTACTTCGCTATTATCACGATCAGTTCCCAAAATAAGCATGGTCAGATCGTTGGAACCAATAGATACTCCATCTATACCTACTTCGCAAAATTTATCCAAAATGATGACGTTTGAGGGTATCTCGACCATCATCCACAGTTTGAAAGAGTCCGAACGCAGAAGGCCGCTTGCGGCAACCACTTTTTTTACTTCGGTAAGCTCGTGGACGGTCCTGACGAAGGGGATCATTAGATGAAGATTTTTAAAACCCAATTTATTGCGGACCATTTTTATGGCTGCTAATTCCAAGTCAAAGACTTCGGGATCAGCCATGTAGCGATAGGCGCCACGGTAGCCCAGCATAGGATTTGACTCTACTGGCTCAAATTCCTTGCCCCCAATTAGATTTCTATATTCATTGGTCTTAAAATCAGTGGCGCGGTAGACTACTGGACGGGGTGAAAAAGCCTGACAAAAGACGTGGAGTTTGTCAGCAAGTTTATTTATAAATATGCTCTGCCTTTTTTCTTTTATCAGTTTCTTGGGGTGGATGCCAATATCTGCAATCATGAATTCGGCCCGAAGCAGGCCCACGCCATCCACGTTTTTTTTACTTACCTCAACTGCCCTGTCGACACTTGCGAGATTAACGTAAACATGGGTAGCAGTTTTGAGATTTTTTTCTTCTGGTTTCATTTCTTTTAAAGGTGGTGGGATATATGTACGGCCTACAGATGAATTTGTTTTGCCGCCCTTAAATATTTCACCAGTTGATCCGTTGACAGTAATTATTTCGTGATTTTTGAGTACTTTGGTGGCGTTTTCGGTGCCCACTACCGCGGGAATTCCCAATTCACGACTCACAATGGCGGCATGTGATGTGCGGCCGCCTTTTTCTGTAACTATAGCCGATGCCTTTTTCATGGCGGGAACAAAGTCTGGATTGGTCTGCTCAGTAACCAGAATATCACCTTTTTGAATTTTGCCTATCTCTTTGGCGCTTTTGAGTATGTTTACTTTGCCGGTGGCCATCCCTGGAGAGGCGGGATCACCTTGCAGAATTTTCAATTTTAAATTTTCAATTTTCAAATTGTCAGGACTATCCTGTTTTGCTGTGTTAGCGTTTATCGTTGTTACAGGGCGGGACTGGACTATAAAAACTACTCCACGCTCTATAGCCCACTCGATATCCTGGGGAAAAAAGTAATGTTTTTCAATTCGGGATCCAAGTTTGGCAATTTTTATCACTTCTTCATCGCTTATTTTTTGCAATCCTCTTTTCTTTTCGGAGACCTTTTCCTCTTTGACGTCATATTTACCTTTCACAAGCATTTTGGACTGCTGGGAAATTTTCCTGGATAAAATGATCATGTCTTTCTTATCGACTTCAAAATGGTCGGGGGTAACTGTTCCTTGAACAATAAATTCACCTAGACCGTAAATGGCTTCTATAATAATTTTTTTCTTATCGGAGGTTATGGGATCTATGGTGAACATGACACCTGAGGTGTCGGATTCAACCATGAGCTGTACCGGAACGGCGATCTTGACTTTGAATTGGTCTATTTTTTTCTCGTGTCTATAGAAAATCGCGCGGGGCTCAAATAATGATGCCCAGGCTTCTCTTACTTTATCAAGTAAATTGGCTTCACCTCTTATGTCCAAAAAAGTCGCCTGCTGTCCGGCAAAGGAAGCGCCGGGAAGATCTTCGGCCGTTGCTGAGGAGCGTATGGCAACGGATGGATCTTTGAATAAGGATGATAATTTGAGGCTGGATTTGTATTTTGTCCGGGCTTTTTGAGGAAGAGAAAAATAATATTCGATGATCTTTTGGCCTAATTCACGGGGGATTGGACTTTTGAGAATTTCTTTTTTTATTTGTCCAGATATACGTGATAAAGAATCTGAATCTTTGTAATCTACAAGCTTTATATGTGAGCTGATTCTTTCTTTGAGGTTATTGGCTTCTATAAAATAATCATAGGCATGGACAGTGAGTATGAAGCCATAGGGTATAGGAATGCCAACCTGTATCATCTCGCCTAAGTTGGACCCCTTACCGCCGACAAGAGGAGTATCGTGTTTGTCTACTTCGTCAAACCAGACGATGAATTTGTCGGGCATAATAATAGACTAGCAAAAAGAGTAGCATTCATGCAATGGGTATTTGATGTTAGGACAGGTTTTTTTTGAAATAATCCACCCAGGGGACGGGTGAAGGGTCGATGCCATTTAGTATGGCTAAATAAAAAGATATCCAGCTTCCGAGCTGAATAAGTTCCATAGTTTGGGCAAGGGCGGATGGCGCTTCCAGTCTCAAAGAGAGTGTTTCGTAATCGTTCTTAGCGACAATATCTTTTGTAAGAGTCAGTCTTTTTTGATTTCTTTCATGATAAAGGGCAGATTCTATAAAGACAAAATAAAGCAGTTGGTGAGCTTTTTCGGGAAATTTTAGTCCTTCTAATAAATGATGATTAAGCTCAGGTATAGTGAAATATAAACCAAACTGTTTAGCGGTTTCGTGTATGGGATTTCGTATAGCATGAGCAGCTCCCTCCAAAAAGTCAGCTGCTATAGTTACAGGAATACGGTCTTTATATTTTAAGGCGATCTGTTTGGCCTTATTGGAATTGGAATTGACATCTGGTAATAAAGCGTCGCTCTTCTTTTTAAGAAAAGAAACAATATTTTTTATTTCTTCTTCTCCGACCGGTATATATCCAAGTTTAGCCAATATAGCAATAAGACCAATAATCATATACCCTCCACCCATGCGGGGTTGAGATGAGGGGTTATATTGAGGATCGAATATATAGGCGGGGAGGTTTTTTTCAGTAAGAAAACTACCCAATAATCCACCTGATGTCACGCCTGTAATTAAAGCTCCTTTTTCAATTGCCTGTTTGCCGCATTCGAGTGTTTCCTCGGTAGTTCCTGAGTAGCTAGATAATATGACTAAAGTGTTTTTGTCAACGAAACCGGGCAGGGAGTAACCGTTGGCAATACAAATCGGCACTTTTGAGTTTGCGGCAGTATCATAAAGACTTTTTACAATCCTTCCTCCATATATCGATCCGCCCATGCCGGCAATAACAATATTTTTGGCTGATTTATACTCTGAGGGAAATTTTATTTCTGATGCTTCTTTCCATGCCTGGTCTATCTGGTTGGGCAAGCTTTTGAGAGATTCCAGTGCTTGACCTTTGTCCAGTGCGGTTATGAGAGAGGGGTCGGCGAGATTCATAGCTATGTTTTCAGTGTAGCACCTAGAGCAGTCAGTCTGTCAACCAGTGTCTTTTTCTTTTTACCCAACAAATTTTTGTTATCCGCTTCGATATTTAAGCGTAATAATGGTTCTGTCTTGGAGGCTCTGATATTAAACCACCAATCGGGATGCCAGATGGAAAGTCCATCAATTTCATCGGTAGATTTGGCTTTTCTGCCAAACTCGTCCTGAATGGTCTGAATTATATCAGGGATATTTGCAGCACGGAAATTGAGTTCTCCGCTTTGGGGATAAACATCGAATTGGTCATGAATTTGGGAAACTGATTTGTTAGACTCTGAAATATATTCCAAAAATAATAAAGCGGCAATGGCTGATGAATCGGCAAAGTGATTATCGCGGAAGTAATAATGCCCAGAATGCTCTCCGGCAAAAAGGGCGTTGTACTCACGCATATATTGTTTGATAAATGAATGACCAACTCTGACTCTTTTTGGTGTGCCGCCGAATTTTTGTATAGTTTCCGGGACTATCCTTCCGCAGATGGCATTATAGAGGACCGGGGCGGCGCCTTTTTTCCCCAGTAGATGGGCAGATAGAACTGCTGTAGTGATAGTGCCGGATAAAACACGGGCTTTTTCATCCAATATAAAAAATCTGTCGGCATCGCCATCAAAGGCAAAACCTAGATCAGCTTTTTCCTCTAGTATTTTTTTCTTGATATCTTTCAAATTGGCTTCTTCCAAAGGATTGGGGATGTGATGAGGGAAATTTCCATCCGGTTCAAAATAAAGAGGGATAATCTTTAGAGGTAATTTTTGGGTGAGTTTTTCCCAAGTGATACCGGCCATACCATTACCAGCGTCTATCACCACTTTGAGAGATTTTAGTTTTTTTTCATCAATAAAAGAGAGAAGATGAACAATCCAGTCGTCTAAAATGTTTTTTGGACTAACTGATCCTGATGTTTCCGAGGATGAGTTTTTTTCTAAACTTTTTATAATATTTTTAATTTCCGGAAAACCAAAATTGCCGTTTAGGGCGATCATGCCTTTTAGTACTCCCTTGAGGCCATTATATTGGGGAGGGTTGTGGGATGCTGAAACTACGACGCTAAGCGGATAGCCAAATTTACCTGAAGCAAAATAGAGCATCTCTGTGGATATAAGACCAAGATCTACCACGTCTATACCCATTTCGGTAATCCCTTCTATAAGCGAACTCGTTAATGATGGTGAGGATATTCTCATGTCGTGACCTACTGCAATAGGACCTTTTTTTATGTATACTGCCAAAGCTCTGCCGATCTGTCTATATGAAGGCTCATTTATTTCATCAGGATAAACGCCCCTTATGTCGTAATCGTGGAAGATTTTGTAATCCATGTTTGTCATGCTATATATTTAGTAAAAATATGTCAAGGTTCTGAGTCATGGTCAGTGGTGTGGCACCGAGTTTTATTTTGGAGTCTATTTCAAGAAGTTTGCGATGAAGACTAAGGAGTTCTTTCTCGGTGAAATATTTTGCTTGGCCTAATATTTTATATTTTTGCCAGGAGGGAAACCCTTTTAGGAAATCGGCAGTGGTATCCTTGGCGAGAAGTAAATTTCTTATCTGTCGGGCAAACATGACAAAAATTACCTCAGGCGCCTCAGTCCTTATTAGCTCTTGGAACAGGGGAACAAGTTTAGGACCAAAGCCAGGTTTTAAATTTTCTACTAGCTTAAATATATTGGCGTTTAATTTGAAATTTAGGACTTTGGCTTTTGGGAATTTTTTCAAAAAGCCGGGAGTGAGTTCCTTTCCTTCCCAGATTATAATTTCTGCTTCTGTCTCTTTGGCAATATAATCAATTCTTTCGTCCTTGGCGCGCGAATTTTTACCAGATAAAATATTTTCAATGATGATTACTTTGTCTTGTACAAAAAGAGATCTTGTTTCAAAAGCTAATAAAATATCGTTCAAAGAGACTTTGGAGCCATCTAGAATGATAACTTCATAATCTTTGTGGGCAAGTTTTAGTTCTGCGAGTTTATTTTTGGAGGCAACAATATCTTCACCATGGAGGAGAGTAAGCATAATTTAGCTAGATTTTTTATTGGCTAAGAATATCTGGAAAAGTTTATCAACACTTCGACCGTTTATTCTATGATAGCGGCCGCGATGAGAAACCAGGCTTCCTGAAAAATTGCGGGGTATATGCATAAGTTCATGTATAAGAGTTCTTTGTTTTTCATCAGGTGATAATCTATCAAATCGTTCGGAAACAACTTCGATGATATATTGGGGTTTTATATTTAGTACCTGGCGCCAGACCCGAGGCAGACTCCAGATGCGGGCTATAGCACGGGAGGCGGATCCATAGCTTCTCATGCAAAAAAGATCATCCACGCTTACGTGATTAAATTCCAGATGTTTGACGATTTCCTTAAGTGAAGATTTTATATCGGGGGCATCAATCCATTCCATATTTTTATTATACAATCTCTTCCCAGGGGAAACCAGATCTCCCAAAGTGTCCGTAGCGGGCACTTTTTTGATAGATAGGTCTTTGTAGTTTCAGCCCCTTAATAATTCCAGGGACGGAAAGATCAAGTAGATTCCAGGCAAATTTCTCTATCTTTTCCTTATCTACTGTTTGGGTGCCAAATGTATCAATAGCTCGCGCAATAGGCTCTCTATGACCTATGACATAGGCTATCTGCACTTCACACCTGTAGGCGTAACCTTTGGCCACAATATTTTTTGCTATAAAACGGGCGGCATAGGCGCCGCTTCTGTCTACCTTGGTAGGATCTTTGCCGGAGAAGGCTCCACCGCCGTGTCTGGCCATGGCGCCATATGTATCGACTATTATTTTGCGTCCAGTTACTCCTGTATCTGCAGAGGGTCCGCCTATCTCCCAGCGGCCTGTACCATTGAGAATAATATTTTCTAAAGAAGGCGCTTCCAATTTATATTTGGCAAAAACTGGTTTGATCACATGTTTAAGCAGATCCTTTTTTATCTTACCGCTTGGAATTTCAGGATCATGGGGGACAGCTATGACTACTTTTTCTATACTTTTTGGTATTCCTTTTTCATATCTTATTTTTACTTCGCTTTTACCATCAGGGCGAAGATATTTGAGTTTAGTTTTTTTGAGGGCATCCATTTTTTCGACTAATCTATGGGCAAGGACTACCGGAAGGGGCATAAGCTCGGGAGTTTCCGCTACAGCAAAACCAAACATCATCCCCTGATCTCCGGCTCCTCCTGTGTCTACTCCCTGGGAAATATCCGGTGACTGCTCGTGTATATAAAAAGACATGGGAGAATGATAGGAGAAATTATAGATGCCATTGGTGTATCCCAAATCCTTGACCACCTTTCTTGCGATCTTTTCATAAGGTAATTTCCCAGGACAGGTCACCTCGCCGGCCATGACAAGTCTGTCTTTGGTGACGAGTGTTTCCACAGCCACTCTACTTTTGGGGTAAACACAAAGCGCCGCATCAACCACTGCGTCTGAGACCTGGTCACAGATTTTGTCAGGATGTCCTGCGGCGACTGATTCGGATGTGAAGTAATTATAGTTCATAATAAAAAACTCTGGACAACCCAGAGTAGAAGCTTTCCTTTCTGGCTTATCATCCCACGCCAAAATTTGAAAATTTAGGCGGGCTAGTCTTAGCACCCACGGCTTTGAGGGTTGCTGGATGGTATGTCGGGCTAGTTCCCAACCATCACTCTTGATAATGACAATGTAATTTTAGACTAAAGGAATATTAAATGAATGTCAAGATGTAAAAAAAAGGTTTCCCCCTCTGCGAAATCCCTTTCAGTAAGCCTTATAAAGTAAGGGGAAATTATTTTTAGTTATCCTTGCCCCACCCAGCCCATGAGCGAACAACAACTAAGGTATTTCCAGTATAACATTTATAATATATTGCCAGTGGGGTTCTCACACACGGGGGTCCCCCTACCCCGTGCTTCAGGTGTTTAAGTGGGGCACACGGTGGGTATTTTCTTTAACCTCTCGTGCGATGACCCCGATTTATTCTCCATCAGGGTCATCATTGGAGTATTGCACGGGTGGGTGACCACTGGCGAATACTTGGCCAATTACTTTTCTCCTTTGGCCATTTTCCACCATTTTGGCCAAGTTGCTTTTTTTATTGTCCAATTGTTATATTGCTATTGGCCAATGACCTATCGCAAGAGGCCACATCTTCTTCCAATCTGGCTAATATCAAGCCGGAGCCTCCACAAAGCCCCCAAATACCACAAACTCCATATATTGAATCTCCATCTCCAACCCCTTCTGCTAGTTTCGGAGTCACACTTTCAGGCAGGCTCCAGCTTCAAGTGCACGTCAAATATAACGCAGTGAGCCGTCTACTTCAGAGCCGGAATTAGCACCTAAACTTATACCTTCCACTTTTGGCGACTTTATCAAGGATATTGTGAGATTACGCCGTCGGTAATACCGGGGAAGCCCAAAGACCCTTTGAATCACCAGCAGTCTATCCACTCCGGCCAGAAGGAAAAGCAAATAATATTGAGGTCAGGGATTTTCTTCATGTTTCTCAAGGCACCGTAATAATTTTAAAGAATTACTTAAAAAAGTCTGTATTGACTCTCTGAATATCCACCTGGTTTCCTTCAAGAACAAATGGTGTTCCAATTAGAAGAGGGGTTCCATTTTTAATGCGATATACATCAACATCATAACCAGAATAAAGTCTGTCATTAGGAGGTTGTACATATTCCTTTCCTATATCTATCCACACTCCATTCTCTTTTACTAATCGCCCTACCACTGTCCGAAACAGGTTTTGTATCTCGGTTGCTGTACCGAGCTGATGTCTAAGGAAACTTGAAAATGCAAAATCTACAGGATTTCGAATGTGCGTCGTTACATCAAAAACACTGGCTGATATAAATGGAAAACTATCTACCATTTGAACTGCAAGGTGATAAGATTTTATTAATTCGTCTACATTGGATCGTGCATTTGACCCAGGTCCCTCACTAGCGATTGCCCATTCAAGTTCTCTTGGTTGTTTATCAATTCCAAAACCAGTTTGAATATCGATTGGACGGTAATCCAAGTTTAGATTCTGGATACCACGCTGATAAGCTTCAGAATTTAGTAAGGGTAAAGCTACATGTAAGCCGGCTCCTAGATCTACTCCTATGATTGGTTTGTCTCCAAAAATAAATGGAAGTATATGTTGTAACGGCAAACCTCTGCGTGGACGAACGATCATTGGTGATCGCCAAAAGTTTTCCGAAAAAATTTTCCTGCTTACTTCTGATGTCAAAACATCCTTAATAATTTTCCACCATTCACTAGTATTAGTAAGTTCATAATTTTTCGGTATATCTTGTCCAGTTTTCAGTAGAGCGTATTGTGTCGACGCAGCAAAATTTCCTGGAAATGATTCTACTTCTCCTTCGGTTCTTGGGATATCCCAATCTATACAAGATGCTATTTGATCGAAATTTTGCTGACAAGCTAGGATTAAGGCGACTTTGGGTCTATTACCATTCGTGCCTGCAATTTTTAGTCCAGCTTCGAATTTACTTTTAACCAAAAGTTGGAGATCGTTTCCTTTTAGTAAATCGCGTTGCTCACGAAATAGAGCTAAATTTGAGAAACGACCTAGCTCATAAAGCATAATCTTATTGCCAGAATCGGTAGATTCGAGGAAATTATATCATTAATCCAGGACTTTCGCCACTCCACTTAGATAATAGTACCGTAGGTTGCAATAATTTACTTATAATGTTATTTTAGCCTAGTACAAATAATATTTATGAGAGAAAGCTTGTTTCGAGCCGCACAAAAAGGAGCTGTAGATCCCTCGTTGGAAGAAGAAGTTGGGCAGTACCAAAGTTTGTCACTCACAAAAGAGTGCCTTGAAGAGTCGTTTTATCCGACTAAGACAACTAGTGCGCTTAAATCACAAAATGGAGAGTTCAGTACCATTTTATGGCCGTATCCCTTAGGAACGGGAGATGCTATAGATAGAGCTAACTGCGCAGATTATTTTTGTAATAAAAATCAAAGCTATAGAGTACTAACTACCGATTCTTTAGATAGTAGTGTAAGTTTTACTGATGATGAAAAAATTCTGTTATTTGCTCCATTTGAATATATTTTGCCGAAATTATTGGTTGATAATAAGGGGTATTTAAGTTATCTCGGGAGAAAAATCAATGTCATGCTAAATGAATTATCTCGAGGATACTTATGGCGAAATAATATATTAAAATTAGAAATTAACTCTGATCCAGCTACATTAGACTTACAATATAATGATTTACTTACGACCTTTATAAATTCATCAAAGCTTACTCTATTTAAAGGCTTACAAATGAAACACTTCCAGAAAATGCAGAGGGTAATTGACGATCTAAATATTCAATCTTTAAATTTTCGAGTTGTTTCAAACGAAAAATCTTTACCTAGACAAGTAAAAGCTATGTTTGAATCATACAATCATGTTGTAGTAAGACCATTTTCTGCATCTCAAGGTGTAGGAGTAAGTTTTTTTCAAAAAGCAAAGAGTCTTGAAATACAGATAACAAAATACTTAAAAGAAACAAAACAGAGATTCTCAAAGAAATATGGAGGAAGGAATATTTTTCCTTTAACGTTATCTCCATTTATAGAGGGAACGAAAATACACGATTGTATAGCTGATATTAGGATTTTTGTTTTTTATGACCCAAACAAAAGAGGACTACGTAGCATTCCTGCAATGATTCGTCGAGCTCAAGTGCCATTTAAGCATTCTTCTCAAATAGATTATTCCAATGCTTTGACCAATTTAAATGCTCCTAGAGCTCGTAACGCAATTCATGGCCAAAGAGTTTATCCATTAGCAAACGACAATGTTTTAGAATTAATAGGTTTAAATAGACAAAGATTAATAGAGGCCTGCATTGGTACATCTATGATATGGGGTCAAGCTATAAAAGATGAATTTTCCCAAGCAATTTTTAGTTATGGATCGATAGATTTCTTAGTTTCTAAAGAAAGTAGAAAATTAATACCTATAGAAATGAATGGTAATAATGTAGGATCACATCCAGCAGTCCATCCAATATTTCTTTCAAAATTTGGAGAAGCTGCAGCATATGCAATTAATGGTCGATCTTAAGTGTCAAATAATAATTATTCTTTAAATATTACGGATATTTTTAAAGTTAATGGTGGACCCTCACCTGTTGCGGTATTTGAAAAACCAATTGGAGAAAGTAATGACTCTGCATATCAAAGTATATTAAAAAATACTTACAGGGCAGGATTTAAAATAACAAAAATTGCTCAAATTGATTTCTGTAAAAATAGCGTTTTGTTTACTTCTATCCAAGTTATAAATAAGGGAAAACATACATTATTTGATACTTCGGGTAACTGTGGGAATTCAATGTCTGCTAGTATTTATTATGCTTATCGACATTTGTTTATACCCCAAACAAAAGTAGTATTGAAAAGTGCAAAAAGTGATTTTAGTATTTCTGCCTGGAATTATTTTGAAAAAGATAACAATGCATCTTTTAATCTTCATATTGACTCATTAGAGAACTTTAAATTAGATAAATCACAAATAAGCAATAGGACAACTAGATTTGGGGATAAACAGATTCCATATACACTTATCAATATTGCAAATCCATATATTATATTACCAGCAGAGAGATTTGGAGTTAATGACGTTGTTAGAATGACCAGTTCTACTGAAGATTCTTTAATTACTCTCCTTTCACAAATAAGAAAGCATATAATTCAAGTCTCTCAACTTCCTTTAGATAGTGAATTTCCAAAAGTGGCAATTGTTTCACAAAAGAATGAATCAATTCAAGCCAGAACAATATATTTAAATAAATTCCATCCAGGTTTACCTTTAACTGGAGTTATTAACCTGATAATTGCATATTATAGTGGAGCTCACGTATATTCATCATTTGGTAAGAATAAGAAAGTGATAGAAGTGTTCTCACCTAGTGGACCAGTAAAAGTTTATACTGAATTTTCAGATGACAAGACAAAAATATCATCTCTAGACATTCTTGATAGAAAAGTTAGATATATAACCCGTATTTAAATAATTTTAAATGAACTTTAAATTATTTTCTCAGCGCACAAAAGAAAGATTGATTGATTCCAAAAGAAAAATTAAAATTGTAGCATCCCCTATATCGGAAGATATTGTGAGCAATACTTTATTGGATATTAGAATTTTTTTTTCAAATGAGGGACTTTCGTATGAGTATTATGAATTGGAACAATTTCTACAAAGTTTCCCAAATTCGAATCAGGATTTCATCTATAAAATAATACATGGAGCTATTAATAGAACTGGTGTTTTTCAAAATTTTTGTGATAGTAAAGAAATACTATATACGGGGCATTATCTGCAAACTGATTTATTGGCACAAGATAAATTGTTTGCAAAAAAAATTATGGAAGGTAAAAGTATCCCTACTCCACAATTTCAAATATTCCCAGGTGATATGGAAGTAATTTTAGATTTTGCATATGCTAAACCTAATCAAGCGTTTGTAATTAAACCAAATAATGGAAATTCAAGTGAAGGAGTGCAATATGTTGACGGAGCAAAAGCTTTAAAATTAGTGTTATTAGATTTAAATCCTAAAATAAAATATTTGATTGAAAATTATATTCCTGGTCGTATTTATACAGTTGGAGTAATTCCTTTAGATAATCAGTTATTTCTTACTGCCCCAATGGAATACATAATTTCAAATAATGCAAACATCATGGATAGCGATTGGAAAAAAACCCCAATAAGAAGAGTTAATCGTCAAATGCCAACTAATATTGTGGAAAATATGCAAAGATTTGCCACTGATTTACATAACGCGATTGATGCGATAGGCATTACGAGATCTGATTTTATTCTTTCTCCTAATGGAGAGGTTTATGCACTGGAAATTAATTCTAATGTAGGTTTATCAAGATCAAATGATGTTCCTTACGCCTTACAAGAAATGGGGTACGATTATAGTAATATCGTATATGCAAATATTTTTACAGCTTTTAATCGCTAATCCATGAAAATATCATATTGGAATAATCCAAAAGATATAATGCCGGAATATCTTAAGGCCTTGAATCAATCAGGCTGTATCTATGAGGGTAATAGTTATTCTGGATTACTTTCTCCCAGCTCTGTAATAATTTCCAGATCACAAGCCGAGAAAATTCGTCGGGATATTGAGGAAATATTTCAATGGGCACGCACTTCGCAAATAATATATGAAGATTTATATAAATCAAGAAGTTCATTAGTAACCAGTTTTGAGTTTGGTTTAAACAAGATGGATATTTATTTTCAGCGTTTATCTGCTCAAAATCAATATATACCAACAATAGGGAGGATTGATGCCATAACACTTAAGCAAAATGTTGCAGAAATCCAATGGAAGGGCGGCGGAGAAGGATTTATGACTGCAATAGATTTGGCGTGTAAGACCATGCATCCATTGAGCGTTAATGAAACCTCTTTAGCAGATTTTATTACAAATTGGATGATGGCTTTTAGTAATGGGACTAAAAAGAATAATATATATGTTTTAAATACAGGAAGAGGGAATTGGCAGAAAGGAGAAAAGTTGTTGACAGATAAACTTAAAGAAAAAGGTGTGTTTCTTTTTTTTTCACAAACGTCAGATATTGAAGGTAAAATTATTATATCGAATGATAATGTTTATTTTCGGACAGAAAATGGTATGAAAAAATTGGATTTCATTTATCTTGATCGTTTATCAGAAGTTTTAAGTCCAGAAAAATTATACCAAATATTCAAATGTGTAGCCGAAGGTAACGTCCACATTGATCCACCTTTAAGTTATTTATGGAATCAAAAAATTACCATGGCACTTCCCTTTTTAGAAGAATTTAAAGATCGTTTTTCTATGCAAATTCGAGACATTTTGATACCAACAGCATTAATAATAAATGGTCAAGAATTAGATCTAGCTCCGTTTATTGATAAAATGAATCAGAATAATGCAGAAATATTACTAAAAATTAAGACTTTGGATCAGTTATTAGAGCTTCCCAGAAATCTAAGAGAAGATTTAGTTGTTAAATGTGCTTCTGCAAATAAATATTATTGTTATGGTGGCCATGGGGTCTATCGGTTATGGGGATCTACTAAAGGGCAGGCTCAGAAAATAATAAATTTCATAAGAGAAAGAGTCGCCAAAGGTGAACCTTGGATAATTCAACCTTATATTAATCAAACTTGGGAAATCCCCTTTGTCCATCCTGATAATTTACAAGAAATTTATAGACTGAAAGCTCATGCAAGATTTGGAATCTACTGTAGTCAAAACGAACAAAAATCAAAGTTAATTGGTGGAATTGCTACTTTTAGTCCTTTTTGGAAAGTCGCAGGGAAGACAGCTGGAAGAGATGGAAAAGGTCAATTAATAGGGTCTGCCTTTACTGATATTCGAATAGAAAATTAATATGCAGAATTCACACCCATTTTTTTTCTTTCCATGTAGTTTATAAATATATTCTCGCATCGTTATTTTCTAGGTAGGGTAGATAATTTCCTGTACCGGTCAATACGCTTCATCATGCTGACCTTTTTTTGTATAGATTTTTTAGTACCTATATCAGTTCGATAAAAGATATCTCCTCGAACATTTTGTATTGCCGATCGAACAATTTTTTGTGCCTCAAAAACAGTATCTCCTAAGCCAATAATTCCCAACGTTCGGGATGTTGTAGTAGTAATTACGGTATTTTTTGGATTTGTTTCAGATTTAAGATTGCATGAAGCAAAATACAACCTGGCTCCACTTTTACTAATTTGATCTTCATTAATATGAATTTCTCTATTAGGCTTAGGATTAGTCCCATATCCCTCAGGTACGACATAACATGAAACACTTCCTTGAGACTTAAATTTTATCATATCTTTATGCAAATTACCTGCAATAATCGCTTCGCAAATTGCAGCAAAATTAGACTGGAGGAGAGGTAATATATTCATTGCTTCAGGATCTCCAAAACGAGCATTAAATTCAATAACTTTTGGTCCATTTACTGTTAACATGAACTGCGCATATAATATCCCTTTGAATGGATTACCCTCCTTATACATAGCAGTAATAACTTGTCGAGCTATTTCTACAGATTTATTATATTGATCTTTTGTCAAAAATGGCAAAAGTCCATCATTATTAGAATATGCCCCCATACCACCTGTATTTGGCCCTTTATCATTGTTATTTGCCCTTTTATGATCTTGTATTGCGGGGGTAGGAATACCATTTATTCCGTCAGAAAACAGTTGAATTGTATATTCTTGTCCTGCTAATAATTCTTCGATAATAACGGAATTATGGCCACTAATGCCGGTTGATAGTATTTTTTTTATGTATGCCTTTACTTCTTCTGGTGTTTGTAAATGATCTTTCCACACTTTAACTCCTTTTCCGGCGGTTAATCCAATCGGCTTAATGGCAATTTTCCAAGCAAGTTGTTCTGAAAAACTCAATGCTTCCTTTAAAGAAGAAGTATGTAAATATTTAATTTGACCAGGTATATTATTTTTTTTCATCAATGATCGTGCATACCCTTTATCGGTTTCTATCCTCGCTGCTAATTGTGAAGGAGAGGCAGAAGGTATCCCAATTTCACTTAACCTGTCTGTTATGCCTAATGATAATGGTATTTCTGGACCAACCACACAAAAATCTATTGCCCTTTTTATGCAAAAATTAATAATTTCTTCCGTACTCGATTCTGTATAAACTATATCTTTTGCCAAACGTATAATTCCCGGATTTTTCACTTTCATGGCTGAATATAAGTTCACGGTATTCTCGCGAACTAAAGCATCGGCAATAGCATGTTCTCGTCCACCGCTTCCAATAAGAATTACATTTTTCTTCATAAGAATAAATATTTTTTTAACTACTTTGCCAACTGCAGAGTACTAACACGTTTTTCCATATGAAATACATTATATAACAAAAATTGACGCGCAGAAAATAATTCAATATAGTGTAATAAAGGAGATTTTCCTCACTTCGATTATGTAGAATTAGCTTTTTTCAAATTTTATTATACCTTCTTTTTGCTTGAAAGTTACATTGAATCTGTCAAATATGTCAGTTCTACCTAGGACAGGAGGAACGTCTTCAATAAGCGCCCAGGCTATCTTTGCTTTTAGATCCTCTTGGCCTATCCTCATCTGGCATTCTGTTTGAATAATGGGTACACTTCCTTTTATGCCGCCAATTTGTTCCATGTGTTTTTCATCAATATGCAGACCCAACAATTTTCCTAAAGATAGTGGAATCAGCGTAAGATCCGCGCCAGAATCTATATAAGGATGAAATTCTATGTAACTGCCAGATTGAGTTTTCAAAAATACATCAGCAACCGGTCTTCGTACTGTACCTCTTCCAACTCCTAGTGATTCTTCTTTGTACTTGAAGATAATCATGCAGTAAAGTGGAGAACTAACATTTGCTCTTCGGGGGCTTTTGCTAGAGAAATATTTTTGGCCGGGGCTTTTTTGAGGGCATTTTTGTAGACTTTGTCGGCATCTTTGCCATGAGCTATAATTTTATCTTTTGCAATCGCGATCCATTCACCTTTATAAGCGGATGTATCCATTTTAATAAAGTAATTATAATTGGGAGTAGTCTTTAATTGTTTCATATATATTATATATATTATACCACGAAAAAATAGCGGGTATGGGATTCGAACCCGTGGTTTGGTGGATGAAAACCACCCGTCCTGGGCCACTAGACTGATGATCGTTGTAATCGGGCTCCCGCACGAATGATAATTCGTCGGGAACGAACTTGTATTCTTTGTAGCGTGTACGGGATTCGAACCCGTGGTTTGGTGGATGAAAACCACCCGTCCTGGGCCGCTAGACGAACCCGCCGTTTTGAGTTATCAATTTAATTATTGCTTTTCGACTCTTTAAAGATTTCAAGTAATATTCTCTTTTCTTAGCTTCAGATCTTGTATTAAATAGCTCTTTATACACAACTTTAAAGGGTCCTCTATTTTTAGTGTAACGAGAATATCCTTTATTATGTTTATTCAGTCTCTTGTCAAAATTATCTGTACTTCCAATATAAAACTTATCATCCTTTAAACTTTGCAAAATATATGTGGTAAATACAGACACCTTTCGGTTAAACCAAATAACTCATTTAAGAGTTCTTAATTATAGCAAATAATTAATTTATCCTCTACTTTGTCAGCTTGTCTTTCAGTTCTTTCAGTATCTCGGCTGCCATGTCTTTGCCTCCCAGACCAAAGGCTAAGCCTCCAGCTATGGCGATCATGGCAACAATGCCTGTGAACAAAATTCTGATCAGATCTGAGGCAACACCTAGCTGATTGAGTACTACAAGTGCCGTAAAGAAAATGATGGCATAGCGTGCAAAGGTACCTATTGCTATTGACTGTGTACCCCCTACTCCTTTGACAGCATGTCGCACAATATCAAAGACGAGATTGGCCACAACTAGTCCGACAAAGGCAATAAATACTGCTACTAAGACGTTGGGAAGATATAGAAGTAGTTGATTTAGTACCTCTGTGGCTCTGGGCAATCCCCATGCTTCAAGAGCCGGTACCAAAAATAATATCACTACAGTCCATCTGACTAGCTCAGCTAAAACTCCCGGCCAGACTTTGACATCTTTGGCGCTTCCTATATTGCTTTCTTCAAACCATTTCTCGGCTTTGATGACTTTGAAGAAAACCAGTATTAGGTGCTTGAGCAAGCTGGCTACGACAAGACCTATCAGAAGAATAAGCAGACCGGCAAAAAATTGTGGCAGGTAGGATGAGATATTGAAAACAAATGTACTAAATATGGTTGTAAGCGTTTCTATCATTATCTCACCCCCCTTCGCTAGAAACTGTTAACGAATTATATTTTTATCATATACACAACTCTATTTAATTATCAATGATCAATCAGATTTTCTATATCCTGGAGAGTGAATTTGAGATCTGAGGAATGGGATTTGAGTGAAAGAGCGGCCGCACTATTGCCAAATTTGGCGCAGTAGGATATATTTTTGGTTTGGAAATATGCATAAGAAAATGCGGCGGCAAAGACATCTCCGGCACCTGTTGCATCAATTATATTATCTATTTTAAAAGCGTTGAATTTTTGGGGCTTTCCATGGTTAAATATCATACAGCCCTTTTCTGCTTGTGTGACTATAACAAGTGGTCCTCCCCTACTCCATTTTTCAGCTTTGGAAAGGCTATCGCCAATATCTTCTACTGAAAGAAACATAAAATCAATATATTTTAGATATGCCTCAATATTTTTCTTTTCTTTCTTGACGACATTTCCATTTTCATCAATGTTTCTAAATAGTCCCTGAGCAACAAGGGATATTATTGCATCTGGTTTTACAAAGTTTTTTATTTTCGAAATTGTTGCCGGCGAAATATTGTCTAAAACTGTAGCAAAGATAACTAAATTAATATGGTTTAATAACGATTTGGGAATTTTTTCTGGGAGTATGTTTGGGGAGTGCTTTATATTGAATACTTTTTGTACTCGTCTTGATGCTTTAGTTATATTTTGAAATATAAGGGTTGAATCTACAATCGGTTTGGGCGGAAAGACCGAGAAGTCCTGCAAGTATTTATTGGGAAAATCGAATCCGTATGGCGAAACTAATGTACTTTCTACTCCCAGTTTGTCATAAGTTCTGGATATGAAATACGAGGAGCCGCCGGGACCTTGGTATTTTTTTCCGTCAGTTATGTTTTCGTCAAGTGTAAGGTTACCATAGATAAGGGCTTTCATAAGATACGATTATAATACATAAAAAAACCCCGCGGTTAAGCGGGGTTTTTGGGGTAATATATACAAAAATATTAAACCCGTTTTACGTTTTTGGCGCTAGGACCTTTGGCACCTTCAACTACGTCAAAGGTGACAGATTCACCTTCTTGAAGCTGATCAAAGGTGACACCACTCAGGTCATTTGAGTGGAAAAAGAGGTCTTTTGCTTGACCTTCGACACTGATAAATCCAAATCCTCTATCAGTTTTTTTCTTGATTGTACCTGTCATAATGTTTATAACTCCTTTCTGTTTTGGATTATACCATATTCTTGTTTGTTTTTCATGCAGCAAATTCTCCAATGATAGGTAAAATTATGATATAATTTGATGCGTGTCGTGGTTCCGCTCTTTTTTTGGGAAATATAAAATTCTTCTTATATTATTTGGAGTAATTTTAGCAGGATTTTCTTTTCGTATTTACCGAGTCGAAGACTATTTTGGCTTTGATCATGATCAGGACCTTTTTTCCTGGATCGTAAAAGACATTATTATAGAACAACATCCAAGATTAATTGGCCAATTGACCAGTATAGACGGAGTTTTTATAGGTCCTCTCTTTTACTACTTATTAGTCCCTTTTTTTGCTCTCTTTGGGATGAATCCGCTTGCGGCATATATACCTGTAATTATAATCGGCTTGTTTACAATCTTAAGTATTTATTATACTTTCAATAAAATTTTCGGCTTATCGGTAGCTCTTATTGCTTCATATTTGTATGCGGTATCCTACCCAATAGTCATGATTGATCGCTGGGTGGTGCCTACCCAACCTGTATTTTTGTGGTCAGTTTGGTTTTTGTACTGTCTATTTTCTATATTGATGGGGAATCTGAAGGTCATACCTATACTTGGACTTCTCCTTGGCCTTATATGGCATATTCATATAGGTCTTCTTCCTCTGGTTATATTGATAGTTGTGGTTTTGTATTTATCAAGAAAAAAAATCGAAATTAGACAATTTATATATGGTTCTAGTTTATTTTTGATTGGTTTTTTGCCTTATCTAATTTTTGAATTCAGACATGGCTTCAGCCAAACAAAAAGTTTATTTCAGACTATAAATATGTCGGGAGGTATAGATAAGACTGCAAAATTATTTGGTGCAGTTAGTGGAATTGAGATGAAGTTTTTCAATATTTTCTTTCCTTATATAAATCTTCCTTATTTAGTTAGTCTTTTTCTATTTTTGGGATTGCTTTATTATGTATTTAGAAAAAGTTATATCAATAAACATCAAATAGTTGTCATTTTGGGTTGGTTTGGTATACTAGCTATCGGACATATTTTATCAAGTAGGCCCGTAAGCCAATATTATTTCAACAGCCTAGTTGCAGTTTCGCTTATTCCCATCTCATTTCTGCTTAAGGATTTATATAAACGTACACCTGTACTTATTATTCTTTTTTTAACTTTTACATTTATAAATAGTGTTCTGCTTTTAGCATCAGAGGGTTTGCATAAATTTGGTTACCGTAACAAAAAATTGATAGCTGAATATATAAAGAACGATGTGCAAAAGAACAAATATAAATGTATTTCAGTGGATTATATTGCTCCTTATGGCACGGGAGTGGGTTTCAGGTATCTTATCTGGTGGAATAATATAAATTTGATAAAAAAAACGGCAGGAATACCGGAATATAAAATTGCAATACCTATACCTTCTACTTTCAAGGGTTTAGATAAACGTTATGGCGCGGTGGGAGTGATAAAACCCAAAGGGGGAAATTATAAAGATTGGGATAAGTGTGACGATAAAAATAATAAACCGGATAAATTGCTGGGATTTACTAGTTAAAAATGTCAGATTTAGACTTGTGAACGTTTTCGAACAAATTAGAATGTATTTCAAAGGTAGCGGCGGCTGACCGCACCATCCGCCGCACTATCTGAAAGCTCGGCCTGCGGCCTCGCTTATTTTCAGCGCGCGCGACTTTTTTGCTTGCTCCGCAAGCAAATTATACAAAAATTTAGTACAATTTAGAATATGGAAACCAAACTTGAAGGTTTTGACCAAACAAAACATAGGTTACTTGAGGATGGTAAATCTTGGGTGAATAGATCTGTACCAGAGTTTGATTGGACACCCGAGGAAGTAAAATTTCAATACAACGGGCTCGTAGACAAAGTCGTTGCTGCTAATTCGGGATTAACTCCCCAACAGGCAATTGAAAAAATTGAGGCGGTGGAGGAAAAACACGATCATAGATTTTTTGGGATTGGCTACTCAGAGGATCCGAACAGAAGATTGGTTACTGAAAGAAATCGGCTCGCTGCACTTGAAGATCTTAAATTAATTTTAGAAGAAGAAAAAACCGAGTTAGAAAAACTAAAATCAGCCTTTCAAAAAACAGTGGATGAGGTTGTGCTAAAAACAGGTGACGATTCGGATGAAGTGCAGAGAGGAATCGATAGCGCCTTGCTTTATGGAGTAGCGCAGGATTTACTCGAGGTGAAGGCAATAATGATTGAGGGTCCTATTGTTCAAGGGTTTGGTGAATCCCAAGATTACCCTATTTCAAATGTTACTGTAAAACAATTTTTACGAGACGCATTTGGAGAAAAAACTTTACGAAAAGCCAAGTTAGGTAGAGTAACCAAGGACGACAAATACCTAATTTATAGAAGTTATAGTGATGAACATATCCATGAAGGAAATGATTTATTACAGCGTGGTATAGCGCAATGGGATGATGGAGGTATGTTGATTGCGGAAGATAAAGAGCATTATTTGCAAGCTGCGATGTTTCTTGAGAAAGTCGATGATCCACAAAAATTGCGACATCTTTATAAAGTCAGGGCCACAGCTGGAAATAGTCATGGTTTCCACAAAATACAATTGAGAAGTTTTGGGGTTGAGCGTTCCTCCGACTTTGACTACTTATCAGATGTAGGATTGGATACAGAAGAAGATAAGATGCGCGCGTACATTTTGGGCACACTAGCTCACGAAGTTGCACATAGATACGAGCATCAATTAGATCGAGGAGTTTTCGATGAGTATAGACAAATCATGCAAGAGGAAACTACACTTCAAAGAAAAAAATACGTGAGTGATTATGTAGTGCGGCACGAGGAAGTATATGGAAGCAACGAAAATCTTTTGTTTGGCGAAGATTTTGCGGAAACTGTTAGAGTCTACACTACTAACCCAAATTTTCTTCAAAAAAGTTATCCGAGAAGGTTTACGTTTATTCGAGTAAATTTTCCATTTATAAAACCTAAATCGGTAGTGGAAGCTGTTAAAAGCAATCATTCCAGATAACCAGTTCTTTAAAATTTTTGCGTTTTTCTTTGAAGACAAAATCAGAAATGATTTTGTCTTGTTCGAGCCGACTTTTTGCGAGGCCGCAGGCCGAGCTTTCAGATAGTGCGGCGGATGGTGCGGTCAGCCGCCGCTACCTTTGAAATACATTCGAATTTGTTCGAAAACGTTCACCATTTTGGAAATCGAAAGCGGATTGGGGGCAGCGCTGGCTGCGCCCCCCTCCGCAGACAGCGCTGCAAAGGCATAATTCAAATTCGCCGAGAGCCGCCGTAAAAAAGAATGAAGAAAAACGCAAAAATTTAAGAGAAACAAAACTATGATCAAATATATTGCTTATTGCCGAAAATCCACAGATGAAAAGGATAAACAAGTTTTGTCTATTGAGGCCCAAATTGCCGAACTCAAGGAGTTTGCCAAAAGAGAAAACTTAATTATCACGGAATTTATCACCGAAGCTAAAACCGCCAAAGTCCCCGGACGAGAACAGTTTGCGGAAGTATTAAAGAAAATTGAGAAAGGAATGGCTAACGCCATTCTTTCATGGCACCCCGATCGTCTCGCTAGAAATTCAATAGATGGTGGAAAAATA
>Ga0155063_163_pt3 | contig 33674 bp, 29 predicted proteins | sample RifCSPhighO2_01_FD_106031 | JGI IMG/M metagenome (GOLD analysis project Ga0155063, IMG submission 106031) | Candidatus Gottesmanbacteria bacterium RIFCSPHIGHO2_01_FULL_39_10 | reverse complement strand
TCGATCAAGTCATCGAACCGGAAATCTACAAACAAAAGAAAAATGAATTGTTTGATGAAAAACTAAAGTTGGAAGAGAGAAAATCACAAATTGAGAAAAACGGAACTGTTTGGCTCGAACCTATGAGAGAATTCACATATTGCGCCTTACAGGCGCAAAAAATCGCGCGCGCAAAAAACAATTGCCATGATTTATCTATCATGGCAAAAAAAGTCGGCTCGAACTTCTTTTTAATGAATCGGCGGCTCTCGGCTAATTTGAATTTCCCCTTTGCAGCGCTGTCTGCGGAGGGGGGCGCAGCCAGCGCTGCCCCCAATCCGCTTTCGATTTCCAAAATGGTGAGCCGACTGGGACTCGAACCCAGAACCAACTCCTTAAAAGGGAGTTGCTCTACCAATTGAGCTATCGGCCCTAAAAATTTCATTAAAATCTTTAAGAAGATTTTAAGAATTTGCTACGCAAATTATGAAATTTTCAGGGTAAACCCTTAAAAAATTTGCGTTGTATTAATTTTAACTTATACTCTTTGTCCCATCTCTTTATAGCCATTTCCCTTTTTCTCGCCTCGGACTGAGTGCTATACGATTCGAAATATACTATTTGAACTGGTCTTTTGCCTCTTAGTGACTTCGCTCCTAGTTTGTTGTCTTTGTTGTGTTCTAGTTCTCTACGCTTTATATCAGTCGTTATACCAGTATAAAGTGACGTGTCCTTACAACGAGCAATATACACAAACCATTTCATTATTTCTTCCAAAACGTACTAAATTATATCATATTTTAATGATTTTGATGAGTTAGGGTGCTGATACTCCCAGTCTATTTTAGGGCAATAATTCCTGTATGGCGGCTAGAAGCTGGGGGATACCTTGTCTGGAGTAGGCGCTGACGAATTGCGGATGAAAAGCGCTATACCTTTTGATCAATTCTTGTTTGTTGATATTTTTTGCACGATCAATTTTATTGAAAACATAGATTTGGTTGGTTGTATCTATCCTCAGGTCTTGCAGTATTTCTTCCACAGCTTGTATTTTGTCGTCCATCCAGATATCGGATGCATCGATCATGTGAAGAAGCGTATCTGCGCGTATCGTTTCCATAAGAGTGGACTTGAACGCGTCGATGAGTTGGGGAGGAAGATTTTGGATAAAACCTATGGTATCAGTAAGATAAACTTCTTTTTGTATTTTGGGAAGATAGAGTTTACTTACATTACTATCAAGAGTCACAAATAAGGCATTATCGACTAATTTGTGTTCTGAGGCAAGTGCATTAAATAGAGTTGTTTTACCAGCGTTGGTGTAGCCGATGATGGAGATAGTAGATAAGCCGCTTTTTTTCCTAGTATCCATCTGATTGGATCTATTGGCTTCCAGTTTGGCCAGCTGTTTACGGACTGAGCGCACTTCCTGCCTCCAGTGGCGCTGCATCCTCTCGGTATTGGTCTCGCCTATCCCGACTGTACCTATTCCTCCTGCCTGCTGTGAGAGCTCCATACCCATACCGTAGATCCTGGGTCCCATATGACGCATGAATGCCAGTTTTATCTGTAATTTGGCTTCGGCAGTTGATGCATGTTTACTAAATATATGAAGGATAAGATCGGCTCTATCCCAGACTTCTATACGAGGATTTCCCACTTCAAATATCTTCTTGAGCGTAAAGAGCTGTCCCGGCTTGACGTTGTCGTTGATCACCACGATATCAATTTTTTCTTTGGTGATCGTATCAACTACTTCGTGGGCTTTCCCTGTACCTATAAATGTCGATTGATCTCTTCTGGTACTATTTTGTGAGACGGCGGCAAAAACTTCTCCGCCGTAGGTGTGGACTAGAGACTGTGCTTCTTCAAAATCAGCAAGCGTGCGTTCTTTATCTGTCCGGGGCAGTACCAATCCGATGAGCATGAATCGGGGTTTATGTGTCAGGAGGATCATTGTTATATTATACGCTTAATTGGCGAATTATACTTGCAAGCAATTTTCTCCTCATCATACCCTATAGTTTGCACCATACGCCTCTTCTGGTATAATACTTCCCGATAAAAGAGATCGATCCAAATATTGGCTTTTGGACGGGTTATTTCTTTATTATTTAGTTTAAATTCTTGCACTTTGAAAATTCTTGCACTTTGATAGCTAAATTTCTAGTTTGGTTTTGTCTTTATCGGAACGCACGATGAGGTATGTGAATAAAAGGAAGAAATATGCAACCAATGTGATGAGTCTGGCCAACTCAAGCGATTCGAAAATAGCGTTCATCCTCATGGATGAAGAAGTTGAAAGGAGCTTTCCGATGAGTGTACAATTTCAGTCCGTTAAAGGACACCCTACAACTGAAGAAGAGAAGACGGACGTATTCAATGCGTGGGGTGTCAATCGGGTGGACATGACTTTTGTAGCGGATTTTGCAGGTGAACTGAAGGCGATCCTATCGCCGCAACGCCAAGGTCTGGATACAGCGCTACGAAAGTTCGGTCTTGAACTCGCTGTTTCGTACCATTACGACGGATCTGTGGTGCGAAATGTCTCGGAGGGACATTCTACAATAGAATTTTACGTGAGCCGGATCCGAGGTTTCGTCCCAGTAGAGCAAGCGGAGAAATTACTCGCTCAACTCCTCCCACAGTTCTTTGTGGAGTAGCGATCGCGAGCAAACTTCCGCTGGGGAAAAAGCAGACTGATTAGTGAAAGGAGCTGAAATGCCACGCAAGAATGCGCACTGCACATGTTTGCATTCCATCGGAGATGACCCGGAATGTCCGCAGCATCGCCCGAAGAAAAAGAAAGATTCGGAAACGCATGCTGCGGATAAAAGGCTCCCCCGCCATGACGGCGTGAAGGCTTGGGAACAGATTGAAGCGACCCAGCAAACTTCCGCTGGGGATTAATTCTGTACGGAGGGAAAAGTGAGCTTAAACCTGACCAATGCACGACTCTCAGATCTTGGCCCGACTGATGAGTTTCAATACAGCGTTGGAGGAAACGTCTGGGTGGTGGATCGTTTTGAAGGCGATAATACGCTTATCCACCGGAAAGACGACCCTAACGACACTGACTCTGTGCCCCGTTTTACCGATGTCCTGGTGAAAGAAGCCTCTTCGATAAGTAGTTCGTGAGTGCAAGATCCCGATCCGGGCGTGGCTATCGTTAGCCCATGCCCGGATCTTTTTTTTAGGAAAAATGAAATTATATTTTAATAATATTGATGTGTTCGATCGAGTCGAGGAGGTAAATTATTTTTTATCGCTTTTCGCTTTTTTTGTTTTTGTGGCCGTTTTGATTGCTGGTTTTTTAGCGGTAGTTTTGGCTCTGGGTTTAACTTTCTTTTCTATTTTCTTTTCTGTGAGTTTTTCGGCTTCTTTGCCGGTTTTATCACGCAGGTAGAAAAGCTTGGCACGTCTTACTTTGCCTTTATCTTTTACATCTATTTTTTTTATCCATGGTGATATAAGAGGAAAGATTCTTTCGATGCCTATTTTTCCTACACCTATTCTTCTGACTATAAAGGATTTATTGTCGCCCTCTCCTTTGATACCCAGGACAGTACCTTCAAAGATTTGGATTCTTTCTCTTGTCTCTTCTTTGACTTCTTTTTTGGCTTTACCGGCCACTTTTTCTTTCTCGATAAGCTTGTAGTGGACGCGAATAGTATCGCCTACATGAAAGAATGTTTCGTTATGTTTAGCTTGAAGTGCCATGGGGGAATTATACAGCAGGCACTAGGTAATAGGCAATAGGGGTTAGGATCTAACTTATTTCCTCAATATTATGAGATTTACTCTCACGAAATCCAGCTTCGGTGATGCGGACGAATTTGGCATTTCGGTGCAGTTCTTCTATACTTTTGGCGTTACAGTAACTCATGCCGGATCGTAGCGCTCCTATGAGCTGATGGATGACGTCTTCGACATTGCCTTTGTAGGGCACAAGCGCTTCGACTCCTTCGGGGACTACTGTATTGAGCTTGGACTCGTCAGCAAATTCTCCCGACTCGAGTTTGCGATCGGCAACAGATAAAAATGAAGCTGCACCGCGGTGTACTTTGTATTTCATACCTTTTCGCATAATAATTCCACCCGGGGACTCGTCGGTACCGGCAAACCAACCGGCCAGCATACAGGCTGAGGCGCCGGCGGCGAGAGCCTTGGTGATGTCGCCGGGAAAATTGGTGCCGCCATCGGCTATTATGGGCACTTTATATTTTTTGGCCGCTTTGGCGGCTCCCAGAACTGCAGTAAGCTGAGGGATACCGACACCAGCTACCATACGGGTAGTACAAAGTCCTCCGGGACCTATACCTACTTTGACTGCATCAACACCTAGTTTAATAAGATCAACTACTCCCTCTGGGGTGGCCACATTACCGCCTATAATATCAATATCTTTATATTTTTTGCGGATTTTTGCAAGTCCTTCTAGTGCTACTTCATTGTGTCCGTGAGCTACATCTACAACTAATGCATCTACTCCCGCATCAATCAACTCCCCCGCTCTTTCCAGAAAATCACCAACTACTCCTACTGCAGCTCCCACTTTAAATCTGCCATGAATATCTTTTACTGCCCTGGGGTGACTGCCGAAACTTTCGAGACTTTTGGATGTAATGAGTCCTTGAAGTCTTTTGTCATCATCAAGGAGCGGCAGTTTTTCTATTTTGTGTTTGCTAAGTATCTTTTTGGCATCGGTGACGGTTATGCTAGGTGAGGCATAAATAAGCTTAGCAAATGGAGTCATCAATTTTTTGACGGGAGTTTTGGGATCATCATGAAAAATCATATCGCGTCTTGCTATTATTCCCATCACCTTTTCATTTTCATCAACTACTATGAAACTTGAAACACCATATTTTTCGGCTAATTTGATGCTTTCTCCAAGTGTTGAGTCAACATCGATGGTAAAGGGACGATAGCGAATAAATCCTTCTGCTCTTTTGACTTTTTTGACTTGATTTACATGCTCCTCTATAGTCATGAAGCGGTGGATTATACCCAAACCCCCTTCTCTGGCCATAGCAATAGCCATATTAGACTCAGTCACAGTATCCATGTTGGCGGATATAAGAGGAATATTTAGCTCAATATTTTTGGTGAGTCGGGTTTTGGTTGAGGCGTCAGATCTATGGAGTACTTTTGACCTTTGGGGAACTAGTAAAACGTCGTCGTATGTGAGACCGAGTTCAAAATCTTTCATTTTTTTATTATTGAATTTCGTTCCGGAGCAACAGAAATGTATTGTATAGGAATGTGCAGGTACTTTTCAATAGCTGACAGATAAATACGTGTATTTTTGGGTAGGCTAGCATATTTTTTAATGCCAGAAATATCTTCCTCCCAGCCCTCAAACTGTGCAAATACAGGTCTTACTTGGGATATTTCTTCCAAAGACGAGGGTAATGTGTCCAGTTTTTTACCTTTATATATGTAGTGTGTAGCAATTTTAAGTTTTTTCAGTCCCGATAAAACATCCAGTTTGGTAATAACTAGATATGAAAATCCATTCAAGCGGTGTGATGTCCGAAGCATGGGGATGTCGAGCCAGCCAGTGCGTCTCCTTCTTTTGGAGACTGTGCCAAACTCGTGACCTTTTTCCTGCATATAGGCACCAGAGTCGTCAAATAATTCTGTAGGAAAGGGGCCTCCACCTACTCTTGTTGTGTAAGCCTTTACTATGCCTACTACTTCTAATTTTTGCGGAGGGAAACCTACATAAGAAAAAACTGATCCTGAGATGGTATTTACCGCTGTTGTATAAGGATAGGTGCCGAAGTTACCATCCAAGAATGTTCCGTGAGCGCCTTCAAAAAGTATATTTTTCTTGTTTATAACTTGTGAAATAACATCGCTTACATCTTTTATATATTTTTTAAGTTTTTGTCCGTAGAGAGAATATTCTTTGTATATATCGGCGGCAGTTATGTTGATTTTATAGTTGTAAACAGATTCTATTCTTTTCTTTTTTAGGGGAAAGATTTCGTAGAGTTTTATTCTCAAAATTTTTGGGTCAACCAGATCTTCGAGGCGGATACCCTGTCTGTTATTACGATCTTCGTAGCAATAACCGATACCCAGTTTCAGACTGCCTACTTTTTTATCGCCTTTGGCTTCCTCAGTTGCTGCATCCAGCAGCTGGTGATAAGGCATAACGATATTTACTCGGGGATCAATAGATAAATCTAATTTGCCAGACCTTTTGATGAAGTAATCGATTTCAGAAAGTAATACTTTGGGATTTATGACGACTCCTTGGGAAATAAGGAGTTTTTTATTCCATAAAACTCCGGAGGGAAGAAGAGAAAGGGGAAATTTTTCACCTTGGTAGACTACTGTATGCCCAGCGTTGTTGCCTCCGTTAAAGCGTACTACATAATCTGCATCTTTGGCAAAATAATCGACGATTTTTCCTTTGCCTTCATCGCCCCACTGGGCACCAATTATAATTTTTGGTAACATATTTTTAGTGTAAAACGTTAAGGGTTAAATCTGTTAGCTTTTCGGCTAAGCCGGAATATTCTGATAAATCTTGTATCTTCAATTTCTTTTTATCTTCATCTTTAATGGGTAAGTTATCAACAAGCTTATGTATTTCCACTTTATTTAACACTTTTCCCCTTGTTTTTTCTTTTAATATTTCATAGGCATTATTATAGCCTTTGAATCTAAGATAGGTTTGGATGCCTTCGGAAAATATTTCCCAGTGTTTGTCTAAATCTTCTTTCATTTTATGAGGGTTGGGACGTATTCTCTCTAATCCAGATAATAAACTGTCCCAAGCCAGGAGACTGAATCCAAAGGCTAAACCAAAGTCGCGTTTCACGGTGCTATCTGATAGATCTCTTTGCAGACGGGAATAAGATAATTTTCTGCAAAAGAATTCAAACATGGAATTAGCTAGTCCTAAATTTCCTTCAGCATTCTCAAAAGTTATCGGATTTATTTTGTGAGACATGGTAGATGAGCCGACTTCATTTTCTTTTTTCTTTTGGATGAAATATTCAAAGCTTATATACCACCAGATATCAGTCGCAAGACCCAGTAAAATATTATTTATTCTCTTTATGCTGTCAAACAGTTGTATCCAAGAATCATAGGGAAGAATTTGGGTGGTAATAAGATTTGGTGAAAGGTCTAAGGATAGAATAAAAGATTTACTAAACTGCAGCCAGTTAAAGCCTGGATCTATAAAATAAAAAGAGTTGAAATTGCCGACAGCTCCAGTAAGTTTTCCTTCTATTTTGATTTTTTTGAGGATATAAATTTCTTTTTCAAGCCGATGATAAAAAACAGCAATTTCCTTACCCATTGTTGTAGGAAGTGCCGGTTGGCCGTGGGTGCGAGCCAGCATGTGCATGGATTTTGTCTCATTTATAATCAACTTCAGTGATCTAGTTAAATTATTGAGTGTCGGAAGAGTGACATCTTGTCTATACTCTTTCAGCATTAGAGCATATGCTGGAATGTTGACATCATATGACGTCAGTCCAAAATGGATAAATTCCAAAATATCTTTCATTGAAGTCTTTTCCAATTTTTCCCGCAGCAAATATTCGACCGCTTTCACGTCGTGATTTATTTTTTTCTCTATTTCTTTCACTCTTGTTCCATTTTCTATAGTGAATTCTTGCCATATAGAATTGAGTAGGGAAATTTCTTTGGGAGTAAGTTTTCTTAGTAATTTTGTTTTTTGAGAAAGGAAAATAAGATAGGAGACTTCTACTCGGATTCGATATTTAATAAGTGCATATTCTGAAAAATAATCAGAAATAACTTTTACTTTGTCCCAGTTTCTGCCATCAAGAAGGGAAATTGCCTTCAGTCTTTGTTCGTCCATATTAGGTGATTATTTTTGTGAGTAAATTATGCTTTTCAGCCTTTTCGATCTCGAGTGCTATTCTTTCACCAAAACTGACTGGTCTATCATACAGGAAGTGACTATAGGGTGTAAATATACTTCCCGGGGATCCGGGTATGCGAAGGGAAATATCAAAGACAACTATTTTTTCCCTGGGTGGCCCGGCAAGTATGGCGGACTGAAGAGCAAATGGGCCGATGATTCCTTGGGGATGAAATTTTTTGGAGGCTTTCAGGAGTTTTTCTGCCAGTTCAAATGCTTGTTCTAAGAGCGACTCTTTCACAGTCACGGCAAAGTGTCCGGATTCTACATATGATGGATACACAATGTGTTCAATATCAAGCTGTTGCCTTGCGGGTAGTCTCAGAAAACCATCCATATTGGTCTGCCGTCTACTATCCGTACCCAATAATTCCAATTTGGATGACAGTGGTGAGTAAAAGAAGTTGAAATTGACCTGGACCCCTATAAGAAACTCCTCTATTACGGCATTTTCCAGGTCTTTTTCTTTTATTTTACCTAGTTTAATAAGATTTTGAGATTTTTCTTGATAATCTTTATATGATGATGTAAAGAAGAAAGACCTTTCGTAATTTCTTTGGGCCTCTCGTACTTTGACTAAAACAAGTCTATCAATATCTTTTGGGTTTTTAAAACTTACAGGAAAAGGAATTTCTGCATCGTTTAGTATTTGATATTGATTGTAGTTTCCTTCTCTTTCTTCATATTTTAGGAGAAATTTATTGCCGAATACAGGAACATTGAACTCCTTTTCTAACTTCTTAAGATCCGTATAAACTTGTACATAGCGGTGAGGAATGAATATAGAATTCTTGTCTTTTAATTTTTCAATTGTTTGATTGTCGGTCAGTTCTTTGAAGTGATTTAGAAGAATATAATCATCTATTAGATTTTCGAAATATTTAGTATATGTTTTTTCTCTTCCTTTTTGGGCAATGACGAGAGTTTCAAAGTTGTGCCTCTTGGCACCGGAGAAAATTTCCAGCGCAGAATGCCCTCCTAGAGTACTGATAGTATATTTATTCATAGTATTAATTTAATATTTCTTTCAGTCTTCCCAGTTCAATTGCTTCTTTTATTTCTCTGGCTACTCTTCTTCCCGTAGTCATAGACTCATTAGGGAAATGATAATCGGAATAGACCGATCCCTGTCTGAAAACGTTGGTACCGGCTACTATACGACACGAAATTTCTATACAATAAAATTCCAGATCTGTTGTGATGATAGTCTCCAGACAAAATGGTCCGTAGAGACCAACAGTAGGAATGAGTTTTTGGGACAATCTGACGACACTTTCTGCCATTTGATAGGCTTTGGGGAGGAGTGACTCGCGTATGACTATAGGAAAGTTGCCAGCAACTGTATAGGATGGTTCTATTTCCAGATCCTCCTGGTAGAAATGAGGAAGTCTGCCCACAGCATCAACATTGCTTTCATATCTTCTATCGACTCCAAGTAGTTCAACCGTATCTGTGAGTTTTGAATAGAAAAACTGCAAATAGACAGGTACGCCTACGATGTATTCCTGAATAATATATTCCTTGGCTTTTAGCGATCCGATTTTTTTGTCAAAATCAGCTTTGTTTTTGGCGACGAAATAGCCGCTGCCGCCCTTGGCGCCGTGCAACTTCACTATGACAATTTTATTTATATCTTCCGGTTTTTTATATAATTTGGGAAGTCTTAATCCTGCTTTTTCCAGCCAGAGTCTTTGTTTGAGCCTGTCGCCTTCCCATATAAGTACTTTTTTGTTCCCAAAGTGAGGAAGAGTTAACTTCTTATCATAATCGGCTCCCAGATAAGCCACAAATGATCCGTGGGGGATAATTATAATATTTTGTTTTTTCAGTTTGTCTTCTATTTTATAAAGATCAGTAAATGATGGGATTTCCAAGACTTGGTCAATAAATGAAAAACGCTTATAAAAACTGACTCTTTTGGGGGTAGAAATTGCAAGGGTGGCAAATCCCTCATCTTTGGCGCCTTTGAGTATCTGAAGGCAAGAATGTGATGCCAGTGTTGCAATGGTGTATTTCATGTTAGCGTATAGTTAACTCTTGTTGTTTATAGACAATATTAAGAGGTTTAATAATAACTTGTTTTTCTCCCTTTTCTACATTCCCCGCAATCCAAGCTTTTATATTATTCTTATTGGAAATTATTACAACTTTTTCAGCATCTTTGGGATTTACATATATGGCAAACCCTGCTCCCATATTAAATGTTGCATACATATCTTTATCTGAAAGTTTTGCTTTTTCTTGCATAAAATAAAAAACTTCGGGAATATATGGCAGTGTTGATATGGAATATGTTAACTGCTTATTTGCTCGCATTATCTTTCGCCAACCATGTCCAGTGATATTGGACATGTAATGAATATCAATATTTTCAGAAAATAAATCTTGAATTATTTTTGAGTAAATTATTGTAGGAATTAAGAGGGCTTCACCGTATATTAACTTTTTATTAATTAATGTTGCATATCCCTTTGATAATTGCTTGGCTATTTTTCTTGCAAGAGAAACGCCGTTTGATTGAATGCCACGACTCTCCAAAAAAATTATTGAGTCTCCTTCTTTTAATTTGTCACCTAGTATTAATCTCTGTTTGGGTTTTACTATCCCAAAACATGCACCCGCAAGATCTATGGCGTTTTTGTCAATAATTCCTGAAAGTGAGGGTGTCTCCCCTCCCCCCCAAGATGCTCCGGCTAAATCGCATGCTTTTGCCCAACCAGTGATTAAATCTGACGATCTTTTTTTGTCTTTAAACCATTCAGAACTGCCTACGGCCCAATACGCGGCGATGCTTAATGGTCTTGCACCAACTGTAATAAGATCATTGACCATGTATGCTACCGTATCTTGAGCAAGAAGATCGTAGTAGGTTTTGCCGGTAAACTTTATTGTTTCATCTGCCACTAAACTTTTAGTTCCAAGACATTCTTCAACTAAGACAAAGTATGCATCATGATATTCAAGTACGTAGGCTGACTCACCACGACTTTTTTTTATTTCATTAAATCCAGTATTTTTTAAATTAACTGCAGTTTCTAATCCAGATTTTTGCGCACGGCGTTTAATAGGATCTAATAGATCATAATTAACGCCTGATTTACTATATACTTTACTCATAAATCCACTCCATCTTTAATATTTTTATAATCTTATCCATATTTGAGAGCACGATTTTTTTGCCGGCTACAAACTGTATTATAGTATGAAATGAAAACATGGGAAGGGAGGAATCAGTGGAGGATATAAATCTCGGCTCAAAAGTGAAGGCGCAATTTTCACTTATGGCGTAGTTTTCTACGGAACTGCTGAATATTCTAGCCTGACTAATAACTTTGTGTATTTTTTCCAGATCGCCGGAATTGATATCAGACTGTTCGGTTGAATTAGGATCTCTATCAATAAATGGAATGGTGTGGCCGAAATCGGTGATAGCTTTATCGGTCGTTCCCACTATGTGATTTTTCAAATTATTTCTGGCAATTATTTCAGCTGAAATTGCGTAGAGTTCTTTAAAGATTAGGCCTATTTTAATATTATCAATAAGTCTGTCTAATACTTCAAAGCATTTCTTGAAATGATTTTTGATCTTTTGAGTTTTCCCTAAATAATAAGTAAAGCCGAAATCGCCAATGATGGGAATATTATTAATAATCGAATAAGGAGAGGCAAAGAGATAACCTAATCCTTTGGGATCAAAATAAATATCATCTCGTGGCCAATATTTTTCTGGTCTTAGGTTGGAATAATTAACTCTGTCTAAATTGCTTCCGTCACTAAATAATACAGCTATTCCGGATGGTGGATGATCATACCATCCGTCCTTTTCAATATTTGAATATTTTGATAATTCATTTAACCAAAGATCCTTAAACTCTATCTCAGAAATCTTTTTGCTGCTGTTAAATACAGTTTCTAATGCTCCGAGACAACTCTCTGCTGCTTTTTCTCTGGTATTTTGGCATAACTTGAGTTTACCCTGAATAATCATATTTTTACAGCAAACCTTTTTTGCCAATATCTTTTCTATAATGCATGCTGGAGAAATGGACGCCTTTTTTACCAATGTATTTATATACTTTTTTGATGGCTGATTTTAGATCTTTATCTTGGGCAGTAATACCTAATACTCTACCGCCAGAGGTAACAATTTTATTATTCACTAATTTAGTTCCTGAATGAAAAATAGAAATATTTTTTTGAGGAAGTCCTCGGATTTCCTTTCCGGTTTCATAACTTCCGGGATAGCCATAAGATGTCAAAACTACACAGACTGAAGATCCTGGGTGCCATTTGAGTTTTAAGTTTTTGATTTTTTTATTTTTTATAGCCAATAATATATCTATTAAATCAGTTTTTAAAAGTGTCATCAGTGGTTGAGTTTCGGGATCACCAAACCGGCAATTGAACTCCAAAACTTTTGGTCCATCCTCTGTAAGAATTAATCCGGGATATAAAATACCTGAATATGGTATGCCTTCCTTGGCCATGGCTTTTATGGTGGGAGCAACGATCGTTTTTTCGATCTTTTCAATCAATTTTTTGGTCACAAAAGGAACTGGAGCATAAGCTCCCATGCCACCTGTATTTGGACCTTTGTCGCCATCATAAATTCTTTTGTGATCCTGGGAGGGAAGAAAGGAAATGAAATCTTTGCCGTCAGTTGCTACGATGAAGGACACTTCTTGACCAGCCAGATATTCTTCTATAACCACTTGATTTCCTGATGCGCCAAAGACTTTGGCGATCATTATTTCATTTAAAAACTGAAGCGCTTCTTTTTTATTTTGAGCAACTAGAACGCCTTTTCCGGCGGCCTGACCTGAGGCTTTGATAACAATTGGATATAGGGAATTTTCCAGATAGGTTTTTGCTTTTTTATAATCCGAGAAAGTTTCAAAGCCCGCTGTAGGTATGTTATATTTTTTCAATATTTTTTTAGCAAAAGTTTTAGATCCTTCAAGCTGGGCAGCTTTTTTTGTGGGACCAATAATAGTTAGTTTATTTTTTTGGAATATATCTACAATTCCATCAATAAGAGGAACTTCGGGACCGACAAATGTGAGATCAATCTGCATGTCTTTGGCAAATTGGACTAATCTGTCTAATTGGGTAACTTCTATGGGAACATTTTCTGCTAGTTGACTTATGCCGGGGTTTCCTGGAGCGCAGTATATCTTTTTTACTTTGGGAGATTGTGCAATTTTCCAAACTATTGCATGTTCCCTACCACCTGAACCAATAATTAATATTTTCATGTAATTTCGACTTTTCTATTTATAACTTTTAATTTATCGTTGCAAAAAAGATTTATCGCAAGGGGCAGAATTTTATGTTCTTCTTTTTTCATCCTTTCATAGAGAGATTCAACTGTATCGTTTTTTCTAATTTTTACTTCACTTCTTAGAATAACCGGACCGGTATCTACAATAGGTGTAATAAAATGGACGGTTGATCCGGTAACTCCATATTTATGATCTATGGCGTACTGAACAGCAGCATTGGTATGAAGGCCTCTAATAGCTTTCAGTCTTTTGCCGTTTGAGAGATTAATATATGTGCCACTGTCTGGCAATAAACCTGGATGCAGGTTTATGGTTTTGTAAGGAAAATGTTTTATAAAGTCTTTGGATAATATAAGCATCCAACCGGCGAGCACTACCACATCTACTTTAAATTCTTTTTTTAGGATTTTAGCCAAATCAGTATCGTATTTGCTTCTGATATTTTTGTTTTTATAATCTTTGAGAGGAAAAATAACCGTGGGTATGCTTCTCTTTTTAGCGTGTATTAAACCTTGGGCGTCCTTTTTGTCAGAGACTACTACTATCACTTTACCATTTTTTATTTTCCCTTTATCTATGGATCCCAAAATAGCAGCTAAATTACTGCCCGTTCCCTTGTTGGATATAAGAACTGCGATACGCTTCATATTTACCATGCAAAGATGGGATAGCGTGAGGTAAAAGTTTTAATTTCTTTCTTTATCTTAGCCAGATTTTTATTCTTGTGAACATCCTTTTTAAACTTTTCTAGATAATCCTTCCTTTTATCCTTCTCCGGCAATTTGTAGTCTTTGACAGAATCTAAAGCTCGTTTTATCCAGTGAGCTATCTTTTTCATTTCTTTTTCCTTCATGCCTCGTGTGGTTAATGCCGGAGTTCCTAGGCGGATTCCCGAGGGATAAAATGGAGAGGATGGCTCACCCGGGATAGTGTTTTTATTTACCGTCATTCCGGCTTCATCCAGAGCATATTGAGCAAAAAAGCCTCCCCCTGGTCCAAAAAATGGTGTGAGATCCATGAGATTCATATGATTTTCGGTACCGTTTCCTACCAATTTAAAGCCATGTTTCATGAGTTCGCTGGCGAGAACTTTGGCATTTTTGACAATTTGTTTACCATATTTCTTGAAGGAGGGTTTACTCGCTTCTTTCAGAGTAACAGCAATTGCCGCAGTAGTATGGTCATGAGGTCCACCCTGAAGGCCTGGAAATATGGCTCTATCAATTTTGGCTGGTAACTCCGGATCTTTTTTAAGGCCTTTTTTGGTAACCATGATCATGGCACCTCTTGGACCTCGTAAAGTCTTATGGGTGGTCGTGGTAATAATGTGAGCATAAGGTGCGGGCGATACGTGAGCTTCCGCAATAACCAGGCCAGCAACATGCGCAATATCAGCTGCAAGAAAAGCACCAACACTGTCGGCGATTTCAACTAGTTCCTTGAAGGGAAATTCGTAAACATATGCTGTAGCTCCAACCCAAATGAGTTTAGGTTTATGTTCTTTTACTAATTTTTTGAGCTCTGCAAAGTCTATTTCTCCAGTTTTTTCGTCAACATGATACATCACGCTTTTATAAAAAATACCTGTGGCTGAAACTTTCCATCCATGAGTAAGGTGACCACCATGAGTGAGATCTAAACCCATAACTGTATCTCCGGGATTGCAAGTAGCCAAATAGACGGCCAAATTGGCGGGTGATCCAGAGTAAGGTTGTACATTCACGTGTTCTACGCCAAAGAGTTTTTTTGCTCTTTCCTGAGCAATTATTTCAATCTCATCAATAATTATATTTCCTCCATAATATCTTTTTTTGGGAAATCCTTCGGAATATTTATTAGTCAATATAGATCCCATAGCCTCAAGCACGGCTGGAGAAACATAGTTCTCCGAGGGAATTAGTTCTAGCCCTTCTTTTTGCCTTTTGGTTTCTGCTTTAATCCATTTGGCAATTTCGGGATCAACTTTTTCAATATTTCTAATACTTTTCATTCTGTCCTCCTTTTAAATTTAATAATAAGGGCAGATTTAACTCGTTAGCAATTTGCTTCGAAAACATTTTTTTTGAAAGACATGTTTACTTTCATAGGATATTTGCCGGAAAAACAGGCAGTACAGACTGAATTGGGATCTTGCTCGGTAGCTTTGATAAGGCTTGATAGACTTAAGTATTTCAAAGAATCGGCGGCAATAAATTTCTTTATCTGAGCAATAGTCATTTCTGCTGCTATTAGCATTTTTCTATTAGGTGTATCCACACCAAAAAAACATGGCCATTTTATGGGAGGCGAGCAGATGCGCAAATGGATCTTTTTGGCTCCGGATTTCCTAAGAATATCTACTAACTGCCTCATTGTGGTACCCCTGACTATCGAATCATCCACGATGACAATTCTTTTTCCACTGACTATTCTTTTCATGGGGTTAAATTTCATTCTTACGCCTTGTTCACGAAGATGCTGTTCCGGAGAGATAAAAGTTCTGCCAATATAACGATTTTTGATAAGAGCTTCCCCAAAGGGAATTCCGGAGGCTTTGGAATAGCCTAAGGCAGCAGAAGTCCCTGAGTCAGGGACAGCAACGACTAGATCTGCTTTCACGGGAGCTTCCAGGGCTAGCATCTCACCTGTTTTCTGTCTCGCGGCATGAACTAATCTATTGTTTAAGACACTATCTGGGCGTGCTAAATAGACGTATTCAAAAAGACAGAATTTTCTTTCCTTTTTGGGAATGGTACCTATTGATTTTATACCGTTATCATCAATTTCGATGACTTCTCCCAGTTCTACATCCCTTATGTAATCTGCTCCTATGGTATCGAAAGCGCAGCTTTCTGAGGAAACTACGTAAGACTTGCCTAATTTGCCTATAATAAGAGGTCTTATTCCCCAGGGATCGCGGAAAGCATAAAGTTTTTCTTTGGTACAGGCGACTATGCTATATGCTCCATCAAAAAGAGGAAGGGATGAGAGTATTTTTTCTCCCCAAGAAGATTCTTTGTTTTTGGTTATAGTCAAAGCCAGAATTTCTGTATCGGACGTGGAGACTCTTTTGATGTCTTTAAGTTGGTCTGACAATTTATCTGCATTTACTATATTGCCATTGTGGGAGACAGCAAATGATTGACCATTACCTGGTATGATAACGGGTTGGACGTTATTGGCTGTGTTGCCCCCGGTGGTAGAGTATCTATTGTGTCCTATGGCAACAAAACCGGGAAGGGTTTTTAGATTTTCTTCATTAAAGGCAGATGTTACTAGACCAAGTTTTCGTATGCTTCTCATCGTCTTTCCATCTGATGATACGATCCCTGCTCCTTCCTGACCGCGATGCTGCAGACTATGGAGAGCAAAATAAGTGATTTTCGCGACATTTTCCCCCCTACCATAGATACCAAATACGCCACAGTGATCTTTGAATGATTCCTGATATTTGAGTTTTTTAAAATCAATCATAAAGCCTTGTCATCTTTTTTGATTTTTTCAACTAAATCTTTATGATATTCTTTTATTTTTTTCTGTAAATTAAGATCTATTAATGCAAGAATTTTTGTAGTTAATAGTGCGGCTTGATCGGCTTCTAATACTGTTGCGGGAGCAACTCCACTTGGCATTCTAAGTGAAGAAAGTATGTCTAGTCCTCCATATTTATCAGATTGTGGTGGACAATTGATCACTGGAAAATGGGTACTGGCATCAAGAAACCCTCCAAGAGCGTTGCTTCTTCCGGCTATTGCAATAAAAACAATATTCTTATTCATTTCTTCATATTCTCGCACTAACTGCAGTGCATATTCTGGGCTTTTGTGGGCTGAGGCTATCCGAATTTGGAATGGGATTTCGAATCTAGTGAGTTCTTCTCCTATTTTTTCTGCCCAGTCTTTATCTGATTTGGAACCCAATACCATAACAACAAGATTATTTTTTGCCATATTTACTCCTTAAAACTTTTGTAATATTTTCCTCAAGTGGGTATTTTTCAGGCTTAAATTTCTTACCTGTAATCTTTTCAAAGATTGAAATATATCTCTGGGCTGTTTTTATCTGTAAATCCGGATCCATTTTGGGCGGAGGACCATCGCCGCGATACCCTCTTGCAACGTACCATTTGCGGAAAAATTCTTTATCGAAATTTTCCGGTTCTTCGCCTTTTTTAAATTTTTCTCTATAACTTTTGGCTATCCAGTAGCGGCTGGAGTCGGGAGTATGTATTTCATCAATAAATACCAGTTTACCATTATACTCGCCAAATTCATATTTGGTATCCACTAATATCAGTCCCTTTTTATTTAATATACTATTGCCTTTTTTATAAAGAGCAAGAGCCGCTTTTTCCATTTGGGCGAGTATTTTGGGGGAAACTAATTTTCTTATTAAAATATCATCATGAGTTAATTTCTCATCATGAGCTCCTTTTTCGGCTTTGGTGGTAGGGGTAAGAATAGGTGAGGGTAATTTTTGATTTTTGCGAAGGCCGTCGGGAAATTTGAGGCCATAAATAATTCTTTCGCCTTTTTCATACCAATACCATATAGCTGTAGTGGTAACCCCGGTAATATATCCGCGAACGACCATCTCTACAGGATATGGTTTAGCATTTTTGACAAGAGAAATACTCGGGTGGGGAATCTCCAGTAGATGGTTATCAACTATATTTTTTGTTTTGGCAAACCACCAGGCAGATAACTGATTGAGCACCTGACCTTTGTAGGGAATGTATCCCAATACTTTATCAAAAGCTGAGATGCGATCGGTGGTAATAAGAATTCTTTTGCCGTCTTTTAAATATATATCCCGGACTTTGCCTTGTGTTCTTTTCCCTAAGAATGAAATATTTGTTTCTTTTAAGAGTTTTTTACTTGCTTTTGAGAGAATGTTTTTTGATATCATTTTTGTCCTCCTTAAAATGTTTAAGAAAAATATCTTATCGCGTTTTGAAAGATTTTAAAACCGGAACCTTCATTTGGTAATTTTTTGCCTTGTCTTTTGTACTTCTCTTTCATAAGCGGCCAGTTGGGCATTTGATTGAAAAACATGGCTCTTTCAGGATGAGGCATAAGTCCAAATACCTTTCCGCTTGAATCTATAAGACCAGCTATATCTTCATCAGAACCATTTGGGTTGGCTGGTAAATCCAAATAATTACTCATCTCTCCTTTGAAATATCGAAGTGCAATCATGTTTTGCTGTTTAAGTTTTTCCAGAATTTTTTGGGGGATTGATAGCCTTCCCTCGCCATTGGCTACGGGTATTGAGAATATATCCGACTTGAATAACCAAGGTGATTTGGCTGTTTCTACTTTTAAATCTACGAATCTCACAACATACCTCGCTTGTTTATTATGCATGAGTCCTACTTCTCTTTCTCCATATTCACTGATTGCCGGCAATAAGCCCAAATTAACTAATATTTGAAAACCATTACATATACCAATTATGAGATGATCTTTATCTAGAAATTTCATAATTTGATTCCAGAGATGGTTTCTGACTTTGAGAGCGTATGCATTGCCGGATCCAGTGTCATCGCCATAAGCAAAGCCCCCAGGAAAAGCTAATATTTGATGGTCTAAGAGATAATTTTTTTTGTCAATAATATCGTTGATATGGATAATATCTGCTGATCCACCTGCCCAATCAAAGGCATATTTAGTTTCTTCTTCACTATTTAAGCCATATCCGGAAAATACTAATACTTTTGGTTTGGTCATAATTTAATATCCGCTAAATGTCTTTCTGTATGATAAAAGTAATTTATCAACTGTTGTATTTATAATAGATCTACCGTCCAGGCCTTTTATTTCAAATAGGCCATTTTTGCTGACTATACCTATTTGGGCGAATGAATTTCCTTTGAGAAGAGATTCAAATTCTTTTTTATTTTCTGGGGCAATCGTGACAATAATTCTTCCCTGACTCTCGGAAAATAGGGCAAAATCATTTCGGGTGACTTTACCGGGAAGATTTTTTAAATTAATGGAAAGTCCCAGCATCCCTCCTATCGCTTTTTTGGCGAGTGCTATTCCTAAACCGCCGCGGGTGATACTGATACTTGAGGCAATCAGGCCTTTTTCTATACATTTATATAGTGACTGATAAAGCTTTTTATTTTTGGCTCCGTCAATCTTTGGAACAGAATTGCCAATAAAATTACCTTTTAATTTTTCACTTATATATCGAAAATATTCTGAGCCGCCTAATTCATCGTAAGTTTCGCCTAAGATGTAAATTAGATCTCCTGATATTTTGGCATCAAGAGTTATCAGATTGGTAACATCATCGACAACTCCAATCGATGAAATAAGTAGGGTAGGAGGAATAGAAATTTTTATCGGTTTTCCATCTTTATCGTATCCTTTGAAATCGTTAAACATGCTGTCTTTGCCTGATATAAAGGGCGTCTCGTAGAGTGTGGCATAATCATAGCAGGCTTTGAGCGCCCTTTTGAGTTGCCCCAGACGCTTGGGATCATCTGATGAACACCAGCAGAAGTTATCCAAAAGGGCAATATAGTCAGGTGAGACGCCTGCTGCGATAAGATTTCTAATCCCTGTATCGATGCAGGCTCCAGCCATGTGATATGTGTCAATATCGCTATAAGAAGGATAAATACCTTGGGACATCACAATTGTTTTGGATGATGATAAGACTGGTCTAAAAGCAGATGTATCACTATTTACTCTCCCTCTTCCTTGAAGCGGTGGTAGTGCACTATTTCCCTGTACGACATAATCGTATTGTGATGATATAAAATCAAAACTAGTTATGCTTGGTCTTTCAAGCAAATCAAGAAGAACATTCGTGTAATTTCTCTCTATTTTAAGATTTGGTTCATCATTTTTTGGTAAAACAAATGAAGATGTCAGTTGTTTTTGGGGAAGTCCGTAATGCAGAAAATGCATATCAATATCCATAACTTCTTTTTTGTCATATAAGACTTGGCACCTTCCGGAATTGGTAAACTCGCCAATGACTGTTGCTTCAACTCCCCGTCGTTTCATAAGATCATGAAACTTCTTCCAGTTCTTTTTTGGTACTGCCAGAGTCATACGCTCCTGAGATTCTGAAACCCAAATTTCCCAGGGTTTAAGTCCTTCATATTTGAGGGGTACTTTTTCAAGATGCACTTTACATCCTCCAGATTCTTTGGCCATTTCAGCTACTGAACAAGATAAACCTCCTGCTCCATTATCGGTAATACTATGATAAAGGAGCATGTCGCGAGCACCTTTTATTATGGCGTCAGATAATTTTTTCTGGGTAATAGGGTCTCCTATTTGGACAGCAGACATAGGACTGCCGGTATCAAGCGCTTCTGAGGAAAAGGTAGCTCCGTGGATACCATCTTTACCTACTCTTCCTCCTACCATGACGATATAATCTCCGGGTAAGGCTTTTTTTATATGGGATGGTTTGCCTTTAATTTTTCTAGGAATCAGACCCACTGTTCCCACAAAAACTAATGGTTTTCCTCTATATCTTTCATCAAAATATATAAACCCTTGAGGAGTTGGAATTCCAGATTGATTACCTCCAGCATTTACACCATCAATGACGCCATCCATAATACGACGCGAGGAGAGCATTTTTTGAGTGAAATTTGGACCTTTATAAAGAGGGATATCTACTCTGGGATCAGCAAAGCAAAAGCCGTAATAATTGGCTACAGGTTTGGCTCCTAAGCCAAATCCGATAGTATCACGATTGACTCCGACAATTCCTGTTATTGAACCACCAAACGGATCCAGAGCCGAGGGACTGTTATGGGTTTCAACTTTATGAGTAATGAGGAAATCCTGGTCCAAAGCAATGGCACCGGAATTATCTTTAAAAACAGAGACACAAAAATCCTTACTTCCTTTTTTCTTACGTATATTATCGGTTGCTCTTTTGATATAAGTCTTAAATAATCCATCTTTTATTTCATCGATAGGATCAGCAAAGATGGTGTGTTTGCAGTGTTCCGACCATGTTTGGGCGAGAGATTCGAGTTCTATATCTGTAGGATTTCTGCCTAATTTTTTAAAATAGGATTGAATAGTTTTCATGTATTCAGGACCCAGAGCCAGCGGACCTCTTCTTGTTCCATCATTATTTTCTATACCTTGTTTGCCTATTTTTTTCAGCTCTTCATCTGGAATATTTAGATTTATAGAGTCTACATCAAGTTTCTTCCCGAGTTTAACATTGGGAACTATGAAATCCATACCGCCGTCCTTTTTATACTGAATATAATTTTTGATATGGGCACGATGGATAATAGGGTTATACAAGTTCCCTGTTATTTTTTTTACCTGACTATCAGATAGTTTTCCCTTAATAAATGTAACTTGTGATGTATAAACGTTTTCATTTGGATGAAATTTTGCTTTCAGCAAATCTTCAATAATTTCTTTCGTTGTACCAGCAATGTTGTCTGTAACTCCAGGCAAGAAGCCTATCTCTATGGCCCAATCGAATTCAGCGGGGATCAGGCTTTTAGGCCTGACGACATCGATTTTAATATCTGCTTTTTGTGTCACAGGATTGGACAGGGCTGCTGCGATTTTAGTAAGTTCCTGACTAGAAAATCTTTTATTTAGAGTGTAGACGTCTTTAATAGAAATATTTTTAATGTTTCTATAACCATCGTTTAATAAACGCTTTTTTCTAACATCAGCGCGCGTGTCAGATACTATAGTAGCAACTTCAATACGAACAGAATTCATGTGTTTTCACCAACTAAAAAGCGCCCTTGTTTATAGGGCGCGTTTTCGCGTGTTATTTTTTACTCTTCATTGCCAAGTAAGTGAGCAATGTATACATCATCGTATAAGTTCTTACAATTTATAGTAAAAACTGTAAAGTGTCAATAACTTTATTTTTTATTTCTGATGCAGGCGTCTATAAATTCCAAAAATAAAGGATGCGGTGATAAAGGTCTACTTTTATATTCGGGGTGTCCTTGAGTACCCAAATAAAATGGATGCATACTTTCCGGCAGTTCACCGATTTCCGCCAGATTTTCAACTACACTGCGTGCAGATATCATAAGCCCTTTTTCTTCGAAGTCTTTAAGGAATCTATCATTGAATTCGTATCTGTGTCTATGTCTTTCTGATGTTAATCCTTTGGATTTATCCTTAAACTTATTGTATTTTTCGTAAGCTCTCCAAGCAATGGTTCCTTTTTTGACTACTGCATCCCATGTTCCCAGTCTCATGGTGCCGCCATACGCTCTTCTTTTCATAAATTCTTCCTGTGCGGGCATAAGATGAATAACTGGATGTTGGGTATTTTTATTATTCTCTTCAGTATTGGAGTCTTTCCAGCCGATGACGTCTCTAGCAAACGATATGGCGGCCAGTTGCAATCCATAACAAAGTCCTAGATAAGGAATTTTACTTTTTCTGGCAAAACCTGCTGCTGCAACCATCCCTTCTGCTCCCCGCTCTCCCCAACCTATGGGGACAATGAGTCCGTCAATATTTTTGATATATTTTTCTATACCGTTTTTTTCAACATTTTCCGCATCCACCCAAAGAGTTTTTATTTCTGCATCCATTGCCCAGGAAGCATGGTCGAGAGCATCCATGAGAGCGGCATAAGAATCACGAAGTTGATATTCGCCTGTGGCAAAATATTTACCCACTATGGCTATCGTAATTTTATTCTTCTTCGGACCTTTTATTTTATTTATCAAATTTGTCCAGTCACCAAAATTGGGCTCACGATAGACGAGGGAGAGTTTTTCGCAGATTTTAGCCAATAGGTTTTGATCCTGAAACTGTAAAGGCACTTCATAGACTGTTTTGGCGTCGGGGCTGGATATAATATCCTCAGGTCTCATGTTGCAAAAGAGAGAAAATCTATCTCTTCTTCTTTTATCCAGGGGCTTTTCACTTCTTGCAATGATAAAATCTGGCTGGATACCTGCTGAATTTAGCCATCTGACAGACTGCTGTGTAGGTTTAGTTTTCGGTTCTCCTAAATGGATGGGAGTAGGTAAGTAGCTGACATGAACATGGACTACGCAACCGGGATTTTTCAGAGTGAGTATACGTGATGCTTCATAATAAAATAAGTTTTGGTACTCTCCCACTGTTCCTCCTAATTCAATAATGACTACCTCCGCATTATCTTTTTTGGCGGCATCTTTAATTCTTGCGGTAATTTCATTGGTTATATGAGGGATGGCTTCTACATCCTCACCGTTATACTCAAATCTTCTTTCACGATCTATGACTGTTTTATATACCTGGCCCATGGTGACGAAGTTATGCCGATGCATATCTTTGTCCAAAAACTTCTCGTATGTACCAATATCCATATCTGCCTCAGTACCGTCTTCGCAAAGGAATGGATCACCATGCTCGATGGGATTGATGGTGCCGGCGTCAATATTGAGGTAATTTTCGCACTTAACCATCGTGACTCTGAATCCTGCTTTTTGGAGAAGAAATGCTATGGAGGCTGAAGAAATGCCTTTGCCAAGGCCAGATATGACACCACCTGAAACGAAGATGTATTTGAGCGGCATGTTTTAAGATACCAAAAAGGAATAGCTACTGTCAACAGTGAATTCTTATTCTAGTCCCATCTTTTTTGCCCAGTTGGGAGGATCGGCAAACCAAGCATCTACTTTTTCTTTTTGATCTTTTGTAAGCTTGCCAATTTTGTAGGCAGTTTCAACAATTATTTTTCCTGTAGTTAAGGCAATTAGTTTGATATTGGCCGCTTTAAGGTTGTCACGAGACTTTTTGGTATCGTATGTCGTTGTAGCGACGCAATATTCTACTGATCCTCCTAGTTCACGTATACTTTGTGCATTAGATGAAACACTTTCTGCTGTTGAAATATGATCTTCAATTATTAAAACTTTGCTACCTTTTTTCAGGTGTCCCTCCACTTTCCCTCCTTTACCATAAGTTTTGGTGGTAGGACGGACAAATACCATCGGAAGGTTTAAAGCATCTGCCACCCAAGCGCCATGAGGAATTGCTGCTGTAGCTGTAGCCGAAATCCAATCTACGTTATCAAGACTAATCCTTTCTTTTATTGTTTGTACATAATAATTTATTATCTTCTTCCTAACATCAGGATAAGAAATAATTAGGCGATTATCTAAGTAGACAGGACTTTTGAGTCCTGAAGTATAAGTATATGGAGGATCGAATCTAAAAGTCATAGCTCCTATTTTGAGCAATAATTTGGCTATTTCTTCCGAGATATTTTTATTATTCATGCTGTCTCCTTTATTAATTTGATAATTTCCAGTTGTATTTTTTTTCTTTAATTTCAGATTTGATAATTTCTTTTTCTTGGGTAGATAAATTATCCCACAAAACTTGGGAAATTTCTTCATAACTTGCTATAAAATACGTTTTTATTCCAACAGTTTTCAACTTGTCAACAGCTGTTAGATCTCTACAGGCTGCGAGAATTGCGTAATGAATGTCTGCACCTTTTTCCTTGAGAGCTCTGGCGGCATTTATGAGTATAGTTCCGGTCGTTGTTACGTCATCGATGAGAACTATTTCACCGGTTGGATTTCCATAGATTTTATTTTCTGTTCCATGTTCCATCTTTTTTTCTTTGATGATGACTATATCTTTTTTCAAAAGTGATGCTAAAAAGCCGCAGATCACTGGACTCATCACTGAATCTACACATCCAAATTTGTAGTTTTTTAATGTTTTTGGCAGTAACTGAAGATAAATTTGAGAAAGGAGTTCAAAATTTTTGTAAGAGGATAGAAATATAGAGTGATTCATGTAGAGATGACTTTCTCCGCCATGATGAAGTTTTATATAATCTTTCTTAATGATAAAAGCCTTTTCTTTGTAAAGAGCTTCTATATATTTCTTTTTTAATTCGCCGAGTTTCATTTTGTTCTATATTTGTTTATTTCTGTTCTTAATTTTTCAGCCTCTTCTCTGGCTCGTTGGGCGAAATCTTCTCCGCTTGAGGCAAAAATGATGCCGCGAGAGGAATTGATAATTGCGTTTTGGCCGTCTTTATCAACTCCTGCTTTGACGGTTATCTCGACGTTACCTCCTTGAATTCCAATTCCTGGAATTAGAATCGGAAAACCATCTCCTATAATATGTCGCACAATATCAAGTTCGTGGGGGTAGGGAGCACCGACTACTGTAAAGCAGTTACCATTATAATTCCATTTTTGGGCTACATGTTCTGCAACCACTTGATACAAAGGTTTTCCTTCTACAATCAGGTCTTGCAGCTCCCCTGCTCCTGGGTTGGAAGTACGGACTAATATAAATGTTGATTTATCAGTTCTATCTAAAAATGATTTTAGTGTTTCTATTCCAAAGTATGGTTGAAGTGTGATAGCATCTGCACCCAAATAATCAAAGGCAAATCTGGCGTAGCCTTTATTTGTATTTCCTATATCAGCTCTTTTGGCGTCAAAAATAATAGGGATAGTCGGGTATTTTTCATGAAGATAATCACATGTCATCTTTAGTTGCTCTATTCCATGCAAACCCTCAGCCTCATAGAAAGCTGCATTTGGTTTATAAGTACAAACCAGATTATAGGTTGCATCGATAATGGCTTTGTTAAAGTCAAATATAGGATTTTTTAATTTTCTTATGTGCGCGGGGATTTTATCGAGTTGGCTATCGAGACCGACACAGACGAGGGAATTATTTTTCTTTACTATTGCTTTTAGTTTATCTTTAAAAGTCATAATTATTTGTGTGCTATACCAATTATATCTTTAAGGCTTTTAATATTTTCTTTGGCCATGTAGTCGGCTAATCCCTGCTTTAATTCCTCAAAAACTTTCATGCCCTTAGTATATGTGGCAGAACCTACTCCAACAAGTGTTGCTCCGGCCATGAACATTTGGAGTACGTCTTCAAGAGTGGTCACCCCGCCTATACCAATGATAGGAATTTTTACTGATTCATATATATCATATACACATCTAACAGCAATAGGCAATATGGCTGGACCGGAAACTCCTCCTCTTTTGTTACCTAATAATGGTTTTTTGGTTTTTATATCTATAATCATACCGGGACCGACAGTATTGATAGCTGATATGGCATCGGCACCAGCTTCTTCGCAGGCTTTGGCGACTTGTGCAACCTGGGAATAATTGGGAGAAAGTTTGATAATAAGGGGAATTTTACCGACTTCTTTTTTGGCAACTTTGACCGCTTCATATGCCGTTTTCTCACCCATGGCAAGTGCTTTGCTATATTCATCTTCTACATGAGGGCAAGAGATATCAAGTTCTATAAGAGAAGGTGAAATAGAGGCAATTTCTTTTGCTAATATTTCTATTTCAGTAAGCCTGGTGGAAAATATACTAGCAATAACGGGAACTTTCACAGACTTTATCAAATTTTTGACCTGATCTTTTCCTGCTTTGATTCCTGGCCCTCTAAATCCTACTGAATTTAAAAATCCCTGATCAAACCTGATAATTCTTGGAATAGGATATCCTTCTCGTTTTTCAACTGTTAATGACTTTGTTGTGATGCCTCCGGCTCCTGATTCTTCTGCTTTTTTGTGAGCGGGAATTTCGGTGATGATACCGGAGGGAAGGATGAAGGGGTTGGGAAAGGTGATGCTGCAGAAAGTGGTAGCTAGATTAGTCATGTATAAATGAATTTACCAAAACCGGGTTTGACTAGTACTTGCCCATTTTCAAATACTTTTGTTCCTCGTATGAACACTTTTTGTACTCGACCGTATATTTCATTCTTTGCAAAAGGACTCCAGCCGCATTTAGTTTTTAAATTTTTATTTTCAATGGTATATTTTTCGTCTAAATCAACTTCTATATATGTGTCATTGTGCTGCTTTATTCCGAATATTCTTTGTGGATTTGTATGAGTAAGCCTTATTATATCTTCAATAGTTAATTTTCCTTCATGAACTGAGTTTAATAATAAGGGAAGCATGGTTTCGAGTCCTGGCATGCCACTGGGAGGATTAGTGCTTACTTTTTCTTCTTTAGTATGCGGCGCGTGATCTGTAGCGATACAATCTATATTTTTTAAATTTTTCCAAAGAAATTTTTGATTTTCTTCTGTCTCAAGTGGAGGTTTTACTTCACCAAAGCCTTTTAGTAATAGTAGATCAGCTGAAGTTAAGAAAAGATGATGTGGTGTAACGTCACATGTAATATTAGGGTTAAGAACTTTTGCAGTAAGAACTTTTTGCAAATCGTTTCTAGTGCTTAGATGTGTGATGTGTAATTTATTACCGAATTTTTTGGCAAGATTTAACGCTAGCTCTATTTTATCTCCTTGGGCATGAGCGATAATCACCCTATCTTTAGGCCAGGTCTCAAATACTTTCTCCAATTTTGCAGGATTATCGAGAAGATATTTACCTGTAGTTAATGTGAAATAAATTTTCAGGCCGATCACTAAATCTTTTACCTTGTTAAATTCTTCGAAGTTCTCACCGTCTGTTCCAAAATAAAAACCATAATCGCAAACGGCTTTTTTCTTGGCAATCTCCATTTTTTCTTGAAGAGCCTCCAATGTAAAAATGGGCTTGAGATTGTTGGGCATGTCCAAGACAGTGGTGACGCCGCCAGCAAGGGCTGCGGAAGTACCGGTGAGAAAATCTTCCTTCTGGGTCTGGCCAGGATCGCGGAGATGGACGTGAATGTCGATAAGACCGGGTATTTTCATTTTCTTAATATCATATCCAATAATGCCATCCGCGTATACATTCCATTACGCATTTGTTTGTTAAGGTATACTGCTCTCCTATCTTTATCTACTTCTACCGCTATTTCTCCAATTCTAGGAAGAGGATGCATAATGAGACTTTCTTTTTTCATATGAGAAATTAATTTTTTATCAACGACATATTTTCCTTGTATCTTTTGATATAATTCATCTGACATATATTCTTTTTTTACACGCGTCACATATAAGACATCAATCTTGCCAATCACATTTTCAATATTTTCTATTTCTTCAAATTTTATATTATGAGAGACTAAATACCTTCTGACACCATCCTGCAATTTTACTTCAGGAGCCGATACGAAACTTAAGTGAACATTTTTAAAAAGAGAAAGTAATTTGGCCAGAGAGTTCACAGGACGATAATGTGCTATTTCGCCAAAAAATGCCAGATGGATATTGTCTAATTTACCTAATTCACTACTGATCGTATATCCATCCAATAGAGCTTGCGTGGGATGTTCATTTATTCCGTCTCCAGCATTTATCACTGGAACTGTGGCTGCTTTTGCAACTTTGGCGACTGAGCCGGGTTCGCCATGTCTCATAACTAGAACATCCGCGTAACAGGAAAATACTTTGGCGGTGTCTTCTAGAGTTTCACCTTTGGCGGCAGATGTACTACCCATACCTGAAAGTGGAATTATTCCACCGCCTATCCTCTGCATTGCAGCAACAAATGAGGAAAATGTCCGGCTTGATGGTTCAAAGAAAAGTGCTCCCATAATTTTCCCTTTTAATCTTTCATCCCCTCCTTGAGTTTCGACTAAACTTTTCATCTCATCGGCTCTTTTGAAAATGGATTCAATATCTTCTCTTTTAAGAGATTCCACGGTGACTAAACTTTTTCCAAATAAATTATTTTTCATATTTCCTCCCTTTGCCCTCCGAAGCTTCACGCGAAGGAGGGTTCAAATCTTTTTAACATATTCTCTCCAGGATTTTATTTCCAGCATATCAGGTTTATATCGGGAAATCGACTCGACAAAGAGGTTGGCTATAGAAGCTCTGGTAAAAAGAGGTATGTTACTATCCACAGCGGCACGTCTAATAAGATAGCCATCTGTTTCCGCTTTCGTAAATTCACTTACTGCCAGATCGCTTTTATCGCTGATATCTATGACAAAACCTATTTTCTTTTCTTTTATAAGATCTACAACATGGGGATGTTTCCCTTCATGGACTTTGTAGACTAAATTTGCGGCAATACCATTATTTTTCAAAAATTTGGATGTTTTGTCGGTAGCATATATCTTAAAGCCGTGAGCGATGAGCGTTTTTGCTGACGGTAGCACTCTTTCTTTACCCTCTTTACCTCCCAAGGAAAGGAGAGCGCTTTTTTTGGGATATTCAAATCCTGTTGATAGAATTCCCATAAGATATGCGCTGTCTAAATCGTCTCCAAAACAAGCTACTTCACCAGTAGATGCCATCTCCACGCGCAGTACCGGGTCGGCTTTTCGCAGTCTAGTAAATGAGAAGTGAGGAATTTTGACGCCAAAAAAGGCGGGTTTTTTCAGATCTTTATTTTCCATCTTTTTGCCCAATATAATTTGGGTTGCCAGATCGACAAAATTGGTATTTAGGACTTTGGAGACGAAAGGGAAACTGCGTGAGGCCCTTAAATTAGCTTCAATTACGAGGGCTTGGGGGTGGGGTGATTGATTATCTTTCACGATATATTGAATATTTATAGGTCCTGTGACATCTAAGCTTTTGATGATTTTTTCTGAGTTTTCCAGTATCAACTCTTTGGCTTTGGTATTGAGACTAAACGTGGGCAGTACTAATGTAGCGTCGCCGGAATGGACTCCGGCATTTTCTACGTGTTCCGATATAGCCCAAACCACAAGTTTTCCTTTTTGGGCTACCGCATCAAAATCTACTTCCTTGGCACCCTTTATAAATTTGGAAATAACGACAGGATATTCCGGATTTATTAGGGTAGTGGATTGGCTGAAATAAGCAGTAAGTTGCTCTTGGGAGTAAGCTACAAACATAGCCCGACCGGAGAGTACATAAGATGGTCTTATAAGAACAGGAAATCCTATTGCTTGGGCGAATTTTAAGGCTTCGCCACTATCTTTAAGCCTTTTCCAAGCGGGTTGTTTGATAGCAAGTTTATCAAGAAGAGCAGAAAATTTTTCTCTATCCTCTACTCTGTCTATGGACGCCCAGTCTGTACCAAGAAGTGGTATATTTTCTTTCGCTAATTTGTGGGCAAGTGTATTGGGAATCTGGCCTCCGACTGAGACTATGAATGGACAATTTTCAAAGTCGGCGATATCAAGTATTCTTTCTAAACTCAACTCTTCAAAATATAATCTATCGGAAATATCATAATCAGTAGATACTGTTTCGGGGTTACAATTGATCATGATGCCATGGTATCCTAATTTTTTTGCTGAAAGTATACTATTTACTGCGCACCAATCGAATTCTACTGAAGATCCTATCTGATAAGGGCCGCCGCCAATGACAGCCACTTTTTTGGCGATTTCTTTTTTGATGTCGTGTGTTTCTCTATGATAGGAAAAATAGAGATAATTAGTTTCGGCAGGAAATTCTCCGCCTAAAGTGTCGATTTGAGATATTTTGGGAGTGATACCCATTTTTATTCTTAGATTTCTTACATCTTTCCAAGTAAGACCATAGATATAAGCAATCTGATTATCGGAAAAGCCTAGTTTTTTGGCCTGGAGGAGAATTTCTTTTGAGGGTCTGCCTGTTTTGCTTTCGATGAGCATCTTTTTGTAGAGGTCGACTATATTTTTGATCCCGCCGATAAACCAAGGGTCAATTCCGGTTTCTTCATAAATTTCTTTCACACTCTGACCATAAAATAAATTGGCGGCTATGTTATAGGGACGATCAGGTGTTGGATCCAAACTACTAAAAAGAGAAATATTTTGACTTAATTTTTCCTCTTTCAAATCATCTGAGATTATACCTTCATAATCTAAACTCAGTGAACGAATTCCTTTTTGGAGGGCTTCCTCAAATGTTCTTCCGATGGCCATTACTTCTCCGACACTTTGCATTTCACTGCCGAGTTTACTTTCAATATTTTTAAATTTAAGGAAATCCCAGCGGGGAATTTTCACAACTATATAATCGAGAGCCGGTTCAAAAAAAGCAGAGGTTTTTTTGGTCACTTGATTGGGTATTTCTGAGAGATCGTAACCTAAGGCAAGTTTGGCAGCAACATAAGCAAGTGGATAACCTGTGGCTTTGGAAGCCAGAGCGCTGGAACGTGATAACCTTGCGTTGACTTCTATAATTCTATAATCACCATTTTTGGGGTTTAGAGCGTACTGAATATTGCATTCGCCGATGATAGGCAGTGATTTGATGACTTTTATGGAGATTTCTCTTAGGGAATGATATTCCTGATTGGTGAGTGTTTGTGAAGGGGCAACCACTATCGATTCTCCTGTATGGATACCCATGGGGTCAAAATTTTCCATATTGCAGACTACAATAGTATTATCGTTTTTGTCGCGAACGACCTCGTATTCTATTTCTTTCCAGTGTTCCAGATATTCTTCGATAAGTATTTGAGGAGTGAGAGTCAAGGCTTTTTCGCTAGTTGATTGAAGCTCATCTTCATTCCTGGCAATACCCGATCCCAAACCACCGAGAGAAAAACCGGCTCGAACAATAACCGGATAATTTAGAGTTTTTTTTATGACGTCAACGTCTTTAGTGCTTTTGGCAACAAAACTTTTAGGCACTTTGAAGCCTAAATCCTCGATGGCTTTGCGAAAAAGTAGTCTATCTTCAGTTTTTTCAATCGCGGAAACTGGGGTACCCAGTACTTTTAGATTGTATTTTTTAAATACTCCTTTCTTATAAAGTTCTAGTCCGCAATTAAGAGCAGTTTGGCCGCCAAAACCAAGTAGAATTCCGTCTGGTTTTTCTTTGGCAATTATTTTTTCGACAAAATAGGGAGTAACTGGGAGAAAATAGACATCGGTGACAAACTGAGTGGATGTCTGGATGGTAGCAATGTTGGGATTTACCAAAATGACATCAATCCCTTCTTCTTTGAGGGCTTTGGCTGCCTGGGAACCGGAATAATCAAACTCGCCGGCTTCACCTATCTTGAGGGCTCCGGATCCCAATAATAAGACTTTTTTCAGATTTAGTTTCTTTTTTTCCATTTAGTTACTTCCTCCAAGAAATATTCAAATATCCATCTGGTATCTGTGGGACCGGGCATATCTTCGGGATGAAATTGTGTACTGAAAAAGGGTATTTTGGTATTCCTGATACCTTCATTTGTACCGTCATTTAGATTGGTAAACCAAGGTTGCCAACCTTCAGGTAATGAATTTGTATCTACGGCAAAACCATGATTTTGAGTCGTAATGTAGCACTTGCCAGTCTTTTCATCTTTCACAGGCTGATTTTGACCTCTGTGGCCGTATTTTAGTTTATATGTATTGGCTCCCGCGGCAAGAGCTAATATTTGGTTGCCCAGACAAACTCCTAAAATAGGAATCTCTCTTTTGATTATTTCTCTGATATTTTTTACTGTTTGATAGGCCATTTTGGGGTCGCCGGGGCCGTTACTGATCATCGCTGCGTCAAAAGATGTTTTTTCTGTAAAAGGATTGAAGTTCCAAGGTACTCTCACGATGGTGACATCATGGTCAAGAAGGAGTCTTATTTGATTTAATTTGGCTCCGCAGTCAAAAAAAAGGATCCGTATTTTTCCGGATCCATAAGTCTTTTGACTTTTTGGAGAGACAATCTCCACTAAATTTTGGCTATTAATATCGGTAAAACCATCTTTTTTAAGCTCTTTAGAATCAAAAGTTATTTTTCCTTTCATAACTCCCTTTTCTCTAATAATTTTGGTTAATGCTCTTGTGTCAATACCTTCAAGAGCGGGAATATTTTCTTCTTTAAGCCAATCTCCAAGTGATTTAGTTGACTGCCAATGGGACGTTTCTTTGACGTAGCGAGTAACGATAAGAGCTCGTATATGAATTTTGGTGGATTCAAACGATGAAGCTAATTCCTGCTTAGACTCTGTGGATGGTACCCCATAGTTTCCTATAAGCGGAAAAGTCATAGTAAGGATCTGTCCGTAGTAAGAGGGATCTGTGAAGCCTTCCGGATAACCCACCATGCCTGTATTAAAAACCACTTCACCCGATACATTTAATTCTTTTCCAAATGATAAACCTTCCAAAATTTGTCCATTTTCAAGTATAAGGTATCCTTTTTTTGCCATAAAAAATTCCCTGCTTTGGGATATGCTGGTAAGTCATCATTGACTTTACCTGATGGTTAATATATCATCATTTTTTAGTAAAATCAAGTCCTATTTGGCAAATATTATACTTTTTGAGCCTATTTTTACTTAAATTTTATATAAAATAGCATCAAATGAACAAAAACAAGCAATATGTCAAGGTAGCCTCATATGAGGGTGTGAAGGGAAAAGTGAAGAAAGTGGTGCTTCTTTACTCCGGTGGACTAGATACTTCTGTCATGCTCAAATGGATACAAGATGAGTATAAGGCCGAAGTGATAGCTCTTACAGTGGATATTGGACAACTGGCTGATGATCTGGAGGAAGTGAGAAGAAAAGCACTAAAACTGGGAGCTTCTAAGGCGTATGTGATCGATGCCAAAGATGAGTTTGCAGAAGAAAATATCGCTCAGGGAATCAAGGCCAATGCTTCATACCAAGGTAATTATCATATGTCCACACCTCTGGGAAGACCACTTCTGGCCAAGTGGGCCGTGAAGATAGCCGCTCGTGAGGGAGCCGAT
>Ga0155063_113_pt1 | contig 36563 bp, 43 predicted proteins | sample RifCSPhighO2_01_FD_106031 | JGI IMG/M metagenome (GOLD analysis project Ga0155063, IMG submission 106031) | Candidatus Gottesmanbacteria bacterium RIFCSPHIGHO2_01_FULL_39_10 | reverse complement strand
CCACTACAACTACTGAGGCACCCATGCCCCGTGCGCGACTTGCCAGTCCCTTCCCACACCAGCCATACCCCACAACAACAAATTTTTTACCAGCTATAAGCATATCAGTTGCCCTTATGATTCCATCCAGTGTAGATTGTCCGGTACCGTAACGATTATCAAACATATGTTTTGTACTACTATCATTCACAGCCAAAACAGGCAATTTTAGTGCCCCATCTTTTTCCATCGCTTTAAGTCTTATCACTCCTGTTGTTGTTTCCTCTGAAGATCCAATCAATTCACTAATTTGATCTTTTCTGTTTTTGTGTAGTTCGGAAACCAAATCTGCACCATCATCCATAGTCACTTGAGGATGAAAATCGAGAGCCTTCATGATATGACTATAATAAGTTTTCATATCCTCACCTTTTATGGCATATATAGGAATATCATGATATTTCACCAGTGCCGCAGCAATATCATCCTGAGTAGACAGCGGATTGGATGCACAACCCAATACTTCTGCCCCTCCTGTCTTAAGTGCCAAAAAAAGATTGGCCGTCTCAGCCGTTATGTGAAGACAAGCGCTGATTTTTATATTCTTTAAGGGTTTCTCCTTCGCAAATCTATCTTTAATAAGCCGCAAAACAGGCATATTCCGTTCCACCCACTCCATCCTCATCTTTCCTTTATCAGCTAAATTAATATCTTTAATATCGTATTTCATATAATCTCCTTTACTACATTAATTCCATTAAGCTTCATATGATATAAAAATGTCTTATGCAAAAAGTCCCCGTCATGGGGTACTGCTCCAATTTTTTCTGCAGTATCCACAGGCAGATCATATGTCTGGACAGAGTTCTCAGGCACAATTACTTTTCTTTTCAGCTGAAATTGGTCAGCCCAAACCTTAAGATGAAGTGCTGTTAAGTATACACAAATATCTGTACAATCTCCAACAACAATGAAGGTATCAACCTCTTTATTCTCATCTAACCAATCATCAAATTTGGTACCATAAGATGGCGAGATGGAATTCTTCTCAATAATTTTAAAAATATTTGAAAAAGGCAACTTTTTAAATTCCGGTATCATTTCTGATTCCCGACTCCCGCTCACTGCATGTTTTGGGTATGTAGAAAATTCCCTCGCTTCCGGATGATGTGTATCCTGTATCAACACAAAATTTCGGACTCCAAAATCATACGATTTCTTAAAAAGCCCCACAACATTAAGTATAATCGCTTTTATCCTCGGACTGGATAGATTTCCCTCATGCGCAAAACCAACTATTAAATCTACTGAAATAATAGCTAGTTTTCCAGGATCCTCTGAAAGTTTCGTTAATTTTAGAGGCGCAAGATTTTTATACCAGTTGGAAAGCCAATCAATAAATTGCATATTTTAATATTACTTCCTCTTCATCCAAATCACATACACAACTCCCACATATATCATCGTCGGAATTGCCGCGGTATATGCGATTCTAAAATTCGGCAAAGCATACGCCACGACCCAATAAAACACAGTTCCAGAAAGAAGTGTCACTATCCCGGGCCAGTTCCAACCCTTCTGGTACCAATATTTTCCGCCGGTCTGTTTAAATATATCATCAGAATATTTTCCCCGCTTTACCCAAAAATAATCTACCAAAGTGACAATCCAAAGAGGAACCACAATTGCTCCCAAAAAATCCAGAAAGAAAATAAAAAATCCCACAAAATCTTTGGACAAAAGTGGAGTTAGTGAAAAAACCGCCACAGCTCCCGAAACTATTAACATCAGTCCAAATAAATCATGCTTCTTTTCTCTAAGTATATTGGAAAGTCCAAGAGAAGATGCATATATGTTTCCGGCATTGGTCGTCACTGTGGCAAAAAGTATAATAAGTGCCGCCAGCCAGCCAAATCCTAAAGCCACAGTAGTGGATGAAGGGTCTGCAAGAAGTGGATTATATAATCCAGTCGTTTTCGTAAGATAAACTACAGCCAAAGCGCCCACTAGAAACCACCAATATTGGGCAAGTGTTGCTCCCAAAAAAGGTCCCCATGTACCAGCTGTCTTATTTTTGGCAAATCTGGAAAAATCTCCTATAAATTCCCATGTCCAGTTATAAGCAATAAGAAGATCAACCAGAAGTGCAAATGTAATAGGATATACAAAAGGACCTATACTTGATGTCAGCATTTTATCCGGTCTCCACTTCATAAGCTCTGCTGCGCCCCAATGCTGGAAAACCACATATGTCTGATAAAGTCCCAAAAATATAAAAAATATAGTTGCTATCCACTGTAATCTTTTTATCCATTCTGATCCTCTGATGGCAAAAAAACTCTGGAGCGCACAAACCAATATAATATATGCCACCATATAAAAAGTATTTCCAGAGTCAATATATGAAGGAAAGCCAAGCCAAAGTTTAAATATAAAAGAAAGAGCAATAGCACCGATAAAAACATTTACCGCCCCCCATCCTATACCCAATATAAGATAGAAGATGGAAGGCACAACTGAACCCTTGATGCCAAATGTCGGACGGACTATCGCCATAGATGAACCGCCAGTTTCAGCGGCGATCCGTCCCAAAAAAGCCCAAGGTATAAAAGAAAGAGTATTTACCACCACTATCAAAACCAAAGCACCAGCTATCCCCTGCCAACCAGCCATAAGTGCGCCATATGTCCAAGCAGCAGGAAGCGAACAGGCGCTAAACCAAAACACCAATTGATCCCAAAATGAAAAAGTTCTTTTATTATCCGGTACTTTCTGAAATGCTGTGTATTCCATAATTTTAGAGAAATTAACCGATCCTCCTTAATCTGCTATTCGACCTATATTCACGACCAACTTTAGAAATCAGTTTCTCTTCCACCTTCACTATATCAGCAGTGAAATCATTTTCGCCCTTAACAAGTGCTGATCCCACCCCATATACGTCCACCGGCGTCTTCATTTTCTCAAAATATGAGATTTTGTCAACAGTGAAACCTCCGCTGGCCACTATTTTGACATGATTATATCCATTTCTGTCCAATTCTTCTCTTAGTTTTCTGACTAAAAAAGGATTTACCCCAAATAATTCTTCCCGCTTCTCCAAAGATTTATCGACCATATCATAACTCGTATCCAGTCTCACCCCCCACAATTTCTTACCAAACTTCGCCGCTACTTTCAAAGAATCCTCTACAACATCATTATGAAAATCCACAAGTACGATAAGCGGCACATCCGGATTGTACTCTAGAAATTTTTCCGCAGCCCTCACCGTATCGCCATCATACAAAGCAATCAAAGCATGAGGCATGGTACCTGAAGATTTGTTATCAAAAAAAATTGCATTGGCAGGAGTTGCTACTCCTGTCGCTCCACCCACTTTGGCAGCATACCCATCCCCTTCTTGAGAGAGAAAATGATCAAACCGATCAGCAAAAAATATTACTGATTTCCCAGAAGCTACGCTAACAGCATTTCTCACATTGGTGGCTACTAAAGTTCTTCTAGCGAGGATTCCCAAATAAATAGACTCAAGATGAGCAAAAGTATGATATGGTCCCGTAACATGCATTACAATTTCCAGAGGTGTTATACTATCGCCATCCCTCAATGTCTCAATTTTTAATTTGTCAAAAGCATCGACCCACTTGCCTCCATCCCAATATCCGGTTCCAATTTTGAAAAGTTCAATAACTTCATCCGCACCACAAAGAATCGAATCATGCCTCTGAAATATTTGCATTGTGGCAGATCTTGTATTCCCATCTTTTTCCAATATTTCTTTCGTACGTGAGAAGTAAATAGCTGAATAGTAGCCGCGGCGAATTTTATCAATAATTTCAGGAGTAAAGTAAGTCATATCAAATCTAATGATTCCCCAAAATTATCCTCATACCTTCTCACAAATTGCTCCATATTATATTTATGTGTAGTCGTACCATACTTTTCCACCGTATAAGCTGACGCCACCGCTCCCATCCTCCCGCATGTATCCACTTCAAAACCACGCAAATACCCCGCCATAAATCCCGCCCGATAAGCATCTCCAGCCCCCGCCGGATCCTCAGCCGATCTTACCTTTACCGCAGGAATTTCATACACCTTGCCCTGATAGTCTATCTTGGACCCCAAACTGCCCTTAGTAGTTATAATAATTTGATCTTTATTTCCTATCTGATCTTTCTCTTTAATATTCAATTTATTCTTTATCACTCCCATCTCATAGTCATTACCTATGACAATTTTGGCTCCTTTTATACCTGTTTTCAAATCGGTTGCATTCAACCACGGCAGCTGCATGCCCGGATCAAAAAGATAAGGAATATTTTCCTTGGTATACTCTTGGGCAAACTTGATCATAGCGCGTGGATTATGAGGTGCAATAATTCCAAAATCTATTTTCCCTTCTATATCATGTATAGAAAGATTTTCTGTCAGTTTATCTGCACCCGTATAAAATCCCCATATCTGATTATCATCCCGGTCAGTCACGCCAAAGGCCGTCGATGTATAAAAAGTATTGATCGTCTTAATATATGAAGTATCCACCTCATTTTTATCCAGGAATTCTTTGTACGAAGAAAAATCAGCACCCACCACAGAAAGAAGTGCAGTTCGAACACCCAGAAGAGACAAATTATAGGCTATATTTCCTGCTGTCCCTCCAAATCCTTTCCTCATCTCATCAACCAGAAAAGATACATTAAGCATGTGAACCTTCCCGGGATCAATATGCTCCGAAAAAGCACCAGGAAAATCCATGATCATGTCATAGGCTAGTGAACCGGTGACGAGTATCATTTCCCTCCTCCCAAAAGACCCCCCAGTCCTCCACTCATCTCAGTAAGCTTTCGTGCAGCTATCTCTTGCGATTTCTTCAGAGCCTCAGCAATGACATCTTTAATTCTATTATCACTTTCCCCATCTATGACAAGTTCCACAATTTTCTGATCTCCCGTCATCACTACTTTGACTCCGCTTCGCTCAATTGTTATTTGTTCTGCGGCCAGTGCTTTTTGCATCGCCATAGCCTGATCCCGCATGGATTTGATATCCCCCACTGCCTTAAATGGATTAAACATAAAAATCACCCACTTTCACACCACTCTACCACTGCTATCTCCATCGGTAGTTCCGGTATCGCCGCGGTTTTATACTCAGCATATACCCGGGAAAATAATTTTATTGAGTTATTGATATCATTTACATTTGCGATCTCAAACTTCCCACGACCATCCCCTAGGCCGTGTTTTTCCAGTAATATATCATGTAATCTGCGAAGGAGTGACGCTGTAAATGTTCTCATATTCATGCCTTTATTATTTATTTCTTCCAAATACTCCAAAGATTCCTTTGCTTTTCTCTGAAATATAAAATTGAGAAAGTTATCCACACCTTCCGCATTCACTTCCCCCAGAATTGTATTTATTTTCTCAGCAGTTAAAGCATCCTCTGAAATTGCTTGCTCCAATATCTTGGTCGCATCTCTGAATGACCCATCAGAAACAGAAGCTATCTTTTCAAGTACTGCCTCATCTATGGAAATCTTCTCACCTTTGCTTACCCTTTTTAGTGAGTGCATTATCTCAGGCGTTGAAGCTTTTTTGAAATCAAATCTGGAACATCTGGATATTATGGTAGGCAATAATTTATCCGCCTCAGTAGTAGCCAGTATAAATATGGCATGAGCTGGAGGTTCCTCAAGTGTCTTAAGGAGAGCATTAAAAGCTTCAGTCGTAAGCATGTGCACTTCATCGATTATGTAGACTTTAAACCGGGATGATGTGGGAGCAAGCCTAATTTTTTCCCTTAGATCCCTTATCTCTTCTATACCTCGGTTGGAAGCCGCATCAATCTCCATGACATCCATATTTCGCCCATCAGTGATGGATACACAACTCTCACACTTATTACACGGCTCAATTTCTTTATTTCTCTTCTCACAATTTAAAATCTTGGCTATAATTCTCGCCGCCGAAGTCTTACCCGTACCTTTGGGTCCGGCAAAAAGAAAAGCATGAGGCACGCGTCCTGAAGACAACACCTTAGACAACCGATCTCTTATGTCTATAAGATCCAGCTCTTCTATCTTCTGCGGCCTATATTTACGGTATAAAGTCATAGGACAAATGATACAATTTTACAATTTTACAATGTTCCAAATAAAATTTACGTTAATTGTATCATTGTTACATTGGAGCATTGAAACATTCTCATTCATGATGTTCTCCCAACAAATGCAAAAGTCCATGCTCCACCAATTCTCCTATCTTCACATCCACTAGTTTCTCCTCATCCATCGCTTCAACCACCGCCTGAGGATAAGATACGATGATATCACCTAGTCTAAGTATGTTATCCGGCGCATCCACAAACTGACTATTTTCTCGGGATTCGGAAAGTGAGAAGGATAACACATCAGTCGTCTCATCCAGATTTCTATATTTTTTATTTAAACCCCTCATAAGTCTGTCCCCTGCTATATTTACGCTCACCTCAAGATCTCTTTTTATCTTTTTTTCGACCAAAACACGCTCGACCGTCTCTTTGATCGTTTTGCGGGAAACAGGATACCGGGATTCGCTCTTTATAAGCACGTTAACCATCTTTAAGTTCTAGCGTGAGATTTGCGGTATTTTATTCTTCTTTGTATTTCGTTCTTTTGCTCTTTTCGTTTCTCTGCCGGTTTTTGATAAAACTCTCTTTTCTTAAGCTCCAGTAAAATACCCTCAGCTATCACTTTCCGAGTAAATTTTCTGATTACACTGTCTGAAGTATCTCCAGGCTGTGCCTTGACTATGATCATAAATTATTAAAATTCGCCTCCTCTCAAATTTCCCATTCAGGACTTCTCTTCCACCCTCCAAGTATATGTATATGGAGGTGAAAGACAATCTGTCCAGCTATTCTACCATTATTAACTGCTATTTTAAACCCATCGTCTATTCCAAGCTTTCGGGCAATCTCTGGTATTTTTGCCATCACTTTTCCTATAAGTTTTTCGTCTTCTCTTGTTATATATTGTAAAGATTCTATATGTTTTACTGGTACCAAAAGAACATGAACCGGCGCCTTGGGCGAAATATCATGAAAAACCACTAAATCTTTGTCTTTATAGAAAAATTTTCCCGGTATCTCACCTTTTATTATTTTGCAAAAAATACAATCTTTCATATTTTCAATACATCGATTATCTCCCTCAGTGTCAGCTTCGTCGGCTTCGTTTTTGGATTTTTCATCGATCCATTTAAAAGCATCTTATGGCTTACATGCAGATACCACGTCGCGGAAGCATCAAGTTTCTTCAGTTTCTTATAAGCACTTTCCAAATCAGCCTTAGAATTCGGCAGTGCTTTTATCCTCGCATAATCCTTATTGGGATCTTTACGTACTACCAATACATATCCCATCTTCTGTCCAAGCCGCACAACCTCATCATTTACAGTCTCTATTCCAAGTGCTTTGCCCCATTTAGTCGTAAAATCCACCCCTTTTTCCTCTATCTCACGCGAGGCCCATACTTTATCCTGAAGTTTCTTGTATATTCCGTCCAGTGCTACCATACCCAGATCCACTAGTTTCTGATTGTCATCCGGAAAAAGAAGCTTCCATCCATCAAGTTGCCCCACCAATGAAAAATCATAGAAATCAGCCGCAGGGTTAGGATAATAAGCATCCCTGAAATGATCTATATCATTCACTATCTCCACCAATCTTTCAAGCGCCTCATCTTTTAGTTTTTGGTTCTTAGTTCTTAGTTCATAGTCTACAATATATTCAAGTGTCCTTTTCGCTGCACATGTGTCTTCATCAGTCTGGTGATGATCCAATTGCCCCAGTCCCGTATCCACATGAAGTATGGAAGGATCACTATCTACCACATCTTCACCCAATGTCGATCCGGCGGGGACAAATGCCACCTGAGCCTTATCCCACCCCGGCATAAATCTTTTTAAGAGCCAAACAGATGATATCGCATCAAGATCGGGCATATGATGAGTGACTATAGTTTTCATATCTGTTGTATTTTATATCCTACCTCAATTTTATACAAGAAAAATTCTCTCACCCAAATCTGCCATCAATATAATCCTGGGTTCTTTTATCCTTCGGTGATTTAAACAATTTGGCTGTAGTACCAAACTCCACCATCTCCCCCAAAAGAAAAAATCCGGTAAAATCCGATATTCTATGAGCCTGCTGCATATTATGAGTAACAATAACTATTGTATAATCCTTCTTCAATTTTAGTAATAATTCCTCTATTTTTTCTGTAGCTATAGGATCAAGCGTGGAACACGGTTCATCCATGAGAAGTATCTTGGCTTTTACAGCTAGTAACCTCGCTATACACAACCTTTGTTGCGCTTCCCCGCTTAATTCAAGTGCCGGATGATGCAGTTTATCTTTCACCTCATCCCAAAGAAGAACTGCGGAAAGTGCATTTTGCGCGATATCATCTAGACTCCTTTTGCCCCTTACTCCATGCACTCTAGGTCCATAGACGCAGTTATCATATATTGATAAAGGAAAAGGAGTCGGCCGCTGAAAAACCATGCCTACTTTCCTTCGAAGCGAAGTAAGATCTATCCCATTTCCGTATATATTTTTTCCATCCAGCCTTATCTCTCCTTCCACTCTCGCGCAATCAATCAGATCATTCATACGGTTAAAGCAGCGAAGAAGTGTGGATTTACCACACCCTGAAGGACCTATAAATGCAGTAATTGCGTTTTCTCTTGTTTCCAGATTTACATTTATGAGGGCATGGAAGTCATCATAAAAAACATTCAGTTTACGTGCTGATATTTTCATAGTTTTATCCAAATTTTCCGGTTATGTAATCTTTAGTTCTTTTATCTTTTGGAGATTTAAACAGTTGTTTTGTACTGCCGATTTCAACCAGTTCACCAAAAAGGAAAAACGCGCATCGATCACTCACTCTTTCTGCCTGTTTTACGTTGTTGGTAACCAAAACGATGGTATATTGCTTTTGTAGATCCAGCATAGTCTTTTCTACCTTACTGGTTGATATGGGATCCAGTCCCGAACAAGGCTCATCAAATAAAATTATCTCTGGCTCCACAGTGAGCGCCCGGGCTAAACATAATCTTTGCTGTTGTCCGCCGGAAAGTCTAAGAGCCGACATAGAAAGCCTGCTCTTCACTTCATCCCAGAGGGAAGCAGCCCTTAGACACTTCTCAGCAATTGTAAGTAATTTCTCTCTATTTGTAATTCCATGTAAACGAGGGCCGTATGAAAGATTATCAAAAATAGACATGGGTAAAGGCACAGGAATTGCAAATATAATTCCTACACTTTTCCGCAATCTATTTACGTTTCCTCTTTCATCATATATATTTTTCCCGTCAATGCATACTTTACCCCTTACTTTCGCTTCTTTATCATTATCAAGCATCCGGTTAAGAACACGAAGTATTGTCGATTTACCTCCGTTTGCAGGTCCTATTATAGATAGTATTTCATGTTCATGTACCGTCATATTTACTTTCGTCAGTACATGCTTTTCTCCGAAGTATACATCGAGATTTTCAATTTGTATTTTATCTTTAAGCATATCTTCGCAAAAATCTGTTCATTAAAAAATATGAAACTATATTTATCATCAAAACGGTAATGATCAAAACAGCCGCAGTTGCAAAGGCCATAGGCATAGAAATCCCCTCGCGGGCAATAGTATAGAAATGTACTGCCATGCTCCGTCCTGATGAAAATATAGACACTGGAGTATGGAGTGAAATACCGGCGGTAAAAATAAGCGCGGCGGTTTCTGATACTGCTCTGCCGACACTAAGTATAATTCCCGTCAAAATACCCGGCATAGCTTTTGGAAGAATTATCTGCGTGATACTTTGCCATTTACTGCCTCCAAGTCCGTATGTTACTTCCTGATAACTTTTGGGTACAGCCCGTATCGCTTCCTCAGAAGTCCGTATTATGGTAGGAAGCATCATGAAAGCCAGTGTCAAAGATCCGGAAAGTATCGACCATCCGAGTCCCAAATATATGACAAAAAAGACAAAACCAAACAGTCCAAAAATTATCGAGGGTATACCCGCCAGACAATCTGTAGTAAAACGGATTATTTTGGTGATGACATTCTCCCGCGTATATTCCGTCAAAAAAACCGCAGTACCAATACCCAGTGGCGCCGCGATAAATATAGATATGATAGCTAGTAAACAGGTACTGACAATAGTTGGAAATATTCCTCCGCTTTTACCCATTTCCCGTATAGGATTAGTCAGAAATTCCAAGCTAACCAGAGGAAGTCCATGATAAAGAATATAAAAAATAATAAATACCAGTGCCGACAAAGTAATTACCACAGCGCTTCCCAAAACCAGTGATGCAATTTTTTGAGTGAGTTTAGGATTCATTTATGTCTTTTTTTCGTGATAATGATAGCGATACTATTTAGTACCATGATAAATACAAAAAGTATAACCGCATTGGCAAATAATGCCGCCCGATGTGTACCCAGTGCATAACCCATCTCCAAGGCTATATTAGACGTCATAGTTCTGACCGAATCAAATATCGATGATGGAATCCTGAGGGCATTTCCCGCAATCATAATTACAGCCATAGTCTCCCCAATAGCCCTCCCCATACCCAAAATAATTCCGGCCAGGATTCCGGACTTTGCCGCAGGAAGTAAAACCATCACCACCGTCTGCCAGTTAGTTGCACCCAGGGCTATAGAACCTTCTTTATAGGCGGGGGAAAGCGCGCTCAGTGAATCCATAGTTATGCTAATTACTGTCGGAAGTATCATAATACCCAACACTATTGAAGCGGTAAAGATAGACAGTCCTGACCCTCCTAGATGTACTCTCACCCAGGGTGCCAATACCATAATTCCTATAAAACCATATACTACAGAGGGTATTCCCGCCAAAAGTTCTATCATGGGTTTGACAATATTGCGGACGCGTTTATTCGTAAATTCCACTAGAAAAATTGCCGTACCCACACCAAGCGGTACCCCTACTACAAGAGCTCCTATAGTCACGCAAATGCTTCCTGCAATCATTGGTAGAATACCGTAATTATTTTCTCCCGGAAGCCAGATGGTGCCGCTGAGAAAATCAAACAATCCATACTCTGCCAAAAAAGGAATACCTTCCTTGAAAATAAAAAAAGTGATAAGAAACAGTACTGCTACTGTCGAAAAAGCAATCATTATAAGAAACTTTTCAATAATTTTTTCAGCGATTTCGTTCATGCTATTTCACCGGTATCAAACCTTCATCCGCAATGTTTTTCTGACCTTCACTGCTTAACATATAATCCAGAAATTTTCTCGCTTCCTTGGATGTGTTTGACTTCAATATTAAAAATACCGGCCTTGCTATCTTATAACTTTCATTTATCACGTTTTCGTTCGTCGCCTCATATCCATCTATCTTAAGCGGCTTAACATCCTCTGTTAAATAACCGATTGAAATATAACCGATGGCGTTGGGATCATTTTTGACCGACTCCCTGATGGTTCCATTTGAGTCCTGAAACATCGCATCGCGCGTAAGTTTTTTCTTCCCCAGTACCAGCTGGTCAAATGATTTTCTTGTACCCGAGCCATCCTCACGGCTTATGACTCTAATCGCACTGCTTTTGATTCCCAAATCATCCCATTTTTTAATATCTCCGGAAAATATTTTCCCCAAAGTTTCAAACGAAATATCCTCCATTTTATTATCCCGATTTACAATCACTGCAATACCATCCCTGGCAACTATGACTCTTTCCAGATGATCAACATCTTTAGGAAGCGAAAGCATATCTGCCATGCCTATATCCACTATTCCCTGTTGTGAAGCCATTATTCCTACAGCCGATCCTCCGCCCTGCACATCTATTATTGTTTCAGGATATTTAGCCATATAAGTTTCAGCCAATATCTCTGCAAACGGTTGAAAAGCGGTAGAACCAGCCAGTCGAACGGGTAACTTTGGTCGCGAGGTGAAACTGAAATAGAAGAATAAAAAAAATAAAAAAACCAGAAGAATTGGTTTCCAAGAGAATCTCATAAAGATTATAGATCAATAAGCCAGAGCGAAATACCAGCGGTGAGTAGAAGGTTTACCACAATATATACATACACCCTTTTCATCTTTTGCGTCAAGAGGAAGTACTCGCGTGGAGGCTTTAGTTTCTTCTTTTATCTTCGCTTCACATGATGGATCCTGACACCAAAAAGCTCTTATAAATCCTCGCGGTCCCGCCATAATTTTCTTGAATTCTTCATAATCATTCACGTCATGTGTATTTTCTTCACGCAGTTTCACCATCTTGTCAAACAAATTCTTTTGAATTTCTTCGAGTAATTTTTTAATTTTTAATTGTATTTTTTCATTTTTTATTTTTAGTTTTTCATTCGTATCCCTTCGATAAACAGTTAAAACTCCGTCTTTCAGCTCTTGTTGCCCAATCTCAATACGCAGCGGCACACCTTTCAATTCCCATTCATTGAATTTCCACCCCGTCGTTTTATATTCTCTATCATCCACCTCTACCCGAACACCCGCATCCTTAAATTCTTTTTGAATGTTCAATGAAAAATCGATTACTTTTTTATCTTGTGTTACAGGCACAATCACCACTTGTACCGGAGCAATATTTGGAGGAAAAATTAATCCCTGATCGTCGCCATGAGAAAGAATAAGAGCCCCAATTACTCTGGTCGTCTCAGCCCAGCTGGTCTGCCAAACATACTGCCTTTTTCCGGTCTTATCCAGATACTGTATATCAAAAGCTCGTGAGAAATTATCACCCAAATGATGTGATGTCCCCAACTGCAACGCTTTCCCATCAGGCATAAGAGCCTCTAGCGTATATGTGATAGCGGCTCCCGGAAATTTTTCCGCCTGAGATTTTTTACCTACAATCACAGGCAGTCCCAGTATTTCTTCGTCAAATACTCTATATATTTCCAATATTTTTTTTGCAAATTTATCCGCATCATCAAAAGTTGCATGTGCCGTATGCCCCTCCTGCCACAGAAACTCAGTCGTCCTCATGAAAAGATAAGTTCTTTTCTCCCATCTCACTACGTTATTCCAGAGATTGATAAGAAGGGGCAGATCCCTATAACTTTGTATCCATTTGGCATAACTCTCATACATGATAGTCTCGGATGTCGGTCGCACCACCAATGGCTCTTTCAATTCTTCACCGCCTCCTATAGTCACCACTGCAAGTTGAGGAGAAAATCCAGCCACATGTTCTTTCTCTTTCTGAAGAAAACTGCTTGGTATAAATGTCGGGAAATACGCATTCTTGACTCCTAACTCCTTAAGTTTCTTATCCAAATAATCTTGTATATTTTCCCATACACTATATCCATAAGGCCTTATGATCATGCATCCCTTCACAGGAGAATAATCCGCCATTTCAGACCGGAGTATCACATCCGTATACCATCTATCCGGATTTTCAGACTTTTTGACAATTTGTTTTTTCTCAAATTTCATATCAATAAATCCTCTTCCCCAACTTCGCCTCCGGTTTCGGAGTAAGTAATTCGTATCCCCCTTCATCTCTCTCAGCCCCCAGAGTCAGAACTTCCGATACAAAAGGACCGATTTGTTTCGGCGCAAAATTGACTACGCAAATTACTTGCCGGCCCAGAAGTTCTTCTTTCTTATAATTCACTATTTGAGCGCTAGACTTTTTGACACCCAAATCCCCAAAATCTATCGTCAGCTTATAAGCCGGCTTGATCGCTTCCGGAAAGTCTTCTACCGCTATCACTTTCCCCACCCTCATATCCACCTTCGCAAAATCATTATACGTTATCATTATAGTACTCCTTTTTTAGTATAAATAGAATCAATAAAAAAACACCCACCCGGGTGTGTCAAAAAATCTCCTTTCTAGTGCTCCGCTCCGCCAGCTGGCGGATCGACACACTTTGTTTTATTTTTACGGTCAAACTTCCGGAATACTCATCGTATTCAGCTCGCTGAGCGGGAAACTCAACTCAAATGCTTTTATTAATCTAAATTATAGTATATCAAATTCATCAGTTGTAAACAATCAATGATCCAAAAAGAGAGACACGCATTTTATTCCCCCGCCTGATTTCTTAAACTCACTCATATCAAAAACCTTCAATTTCAAACCAAGTTTCTCTATTTTTGCTTTAAAACTATCATCACTATATCCAACAAATAGAGTATCACCTACCAATACACTATTTCCAATGAATCCTTCTGCTTCCTTTCGTGTCATAGGATACACATTTTCTACTCTCTTAAGAATATCTCTACTCTTTTGGTCAAACGCTTCTGGATAATAAAGGACACCCCGATCTCCTAATGGACAAAAAGCAGTATCAAAATCATAAAAATAAGGATTAATAAGTCGCAATGAAATTATCTTAACACCCAATATTTTTTGTATTTCCCCATGAGACTCTTTATCTGAACGAAACCCATATCCCATGTACAAAGTGTTTCGATAAAAAAGAGCATCACCTTGACCACCCTGAAAATGTTTCAAATGAAAGATTTTATATCCCCGCTTTGCAAACCATTCTTCAAAATATTTTTCTTCACCTTTCCGCTCTTTATGCCGGTGATTATTAACAACAAAAATATCTCCTAAAACTATGCCACCATTGGCAGTAAATGTCATATCAGGTAATCCTTTAATTTGCTGTATCAATTCTACATCTACTCCAAATGCCCGGTATGAATCATAAACACTCTGCCATTCCATAAATGCCTTATCATGATCAACTTGATTTTCCATATGCATCCAGGGATTTATCTCATACTCTATGTCAAAATAATCCGGCCGGCACATAAGTACTTTTTTCATATTGTTTCCTTACTAAGTAACTGATGAACTATCTCACTATTTCATACACTCCCACATATTCCGGATCGAGAGGTTTGGGGAATTTCACCGCCAATTTCACTTTACTCTCTATCCCCCCCATTTGAGTCCCCCGTGATACGAAATAAAACCTCGGATCCCGAAGTATTAATCTATCTTTATTTTTATACAGTTCATCAAGCATCCCCACAGGTAGCACTATCACCCGTTCATTTTTTCTCATATAGACTACCGTCCCTTCTTCTGGATTGCCCGAATCATCGCGTATGAAAACAAACATCGGTCTCTCACGACTTTTATTCCATAACCAATCAGTAGCCTCCTTCACACCATACCCCGATGTCCAACCTGTCACATATTGGGAAAAATCATTCTTCATCACGGGAATAAACTGAATTGCTTGATAATATTTCAGCGGAAAAAAAGCAATTAAAACTCCACTTATTAACACAACCCCAATTGTTATATAGGAAAATACTTTCTTATTTAGTGTTGAAGTATCTAAGTATAAAGCCGCTATAAGTAATATTAAAGGTGAAACAACTATCAGATATCTAGCATCAATGTAGTTTAAAAAAAATAACTCAAAAAAAATGGGAATGATAAGAAAAAGCACCGGCAGGACAAATTCCCTTAGCGATCTTTTTATCGCAAATATCATGGATATAAAAACCAGCGGTGTACCATAACCCAAAATCAGCATCACTATTTGCTTGGCGTTAGTCAACCAATTCTTTATAGGAAATGCCATCACTTCACTAATACTCAAAATCCTTTTTATATCCCTCCCCTGCATTTTTTTATATAGAGGATGCTCAAGATGAGGAAGTATAATTACATAAAATGCCAAAAAGACTGCCACGATAGATAGAACAATCTGTTTACGCAGCTCTTTTTCCTTTATAAAAGAAAATACATAAAAAAATACCAGGGGCATAAAAAAAAGAAGTATCGTTGATTTCACATACCACCCTATGGCTATTATCGCTCCCAAAATAATGCTATCCCAGATCTGAAATTTTCCTCTTAGTCTAAAAACCACCAGAAGTGCCAAAGAATACAACGCAGTTATGATACTATCCGGTATCGCCAGTCTGTCATAGAGCAAAACATAAGGATTAAATGTCAAAAGTAAAATAAGCGGAAATAAATTTTTACCCTTCAAATATTTAATATATATCGTGACAATAGCAAAATATGTAATGAGTGAAAATAAAACATTAATTAACCGGCCTGATATCAAAGGATCAAACGGAAGATATTGAGTAAACCCATAAATTATGGGAGTCCCTATCTGCTTGCCATCTATGGATATAAAAGTTTTTGCACCCCAGTCTTCAAGAAGTCTCCCTCCCCATACCATATAAATGCTTTCATCATTAAAAATAGGAAGAATTGCTAGGCTTAGAAGTCGGAGAAGAAGAAAAAGTAAAACTCCGAGAAAAACAACTCGGTACATAATTATTTCCCAAATATTCTCACCAGATCATTCAGCGTCACAAGTACAATAAGAGCCAACAAAATTATCATCCCAATTTGATGTACATACCTCTCCCAGTGTGCTTTTATTTTTTTGCCCGTAAGCGCTTCTATCACTACAAATAGAAGTCTGCCTCCATCAAGTGCTGGGAAAGGAAGTATATTTACTATCGCAAGATTAAGCGACAAAAGTCCCATCAACTCAAGAACAGCCAGATTGCCAAACTTGATCGCCTGCCCAGTCATCTGGGCAATACCAAGTGGTCCCGCCACATCTTTGGAAACAGATTGGAAAGATATTAGCTTCCAAAGTGTGATTCCAATACCCTTCACCAATTCCCATGAAAGCTTCAAAGATTCCTTAAGACCCATAATCGGGGCTTCGCTTAGTGGATATTTTTTCTCTTCAAAATTGGATATCACTATCCCTAGAGGTCCCTGATCTTTTGGATAATCTTTTCTTGCCGTAAGTGTCACCGGTAATTCTTTACCATCCCGTTCTATAGTGAGTGTAATCTCTTCCCCCAAATGTTCCTTAGTAAGTTTTATCAGTTCCTCTCCCTTAGTAATTCTTAATTCTAATTCGCCAGCTGGCGAATGAATTCTAAATTCTTTTACCACGTCTTTCTCTTTAATGCCCGCCTTCTCAGCCGGCGACCCGGCAACAATCTTTTCTATATGTACCCTGTCAGTCGGCACCATCACTCCCTGCGTAAAAAGATAAGAAAGGAGAACAACTGCAAGTACAAAATTCATTGTCACCCCAGCAACCAGTATGATCGCCCTCTGCCACGGCGGCCTGCTATAAAACGCCCTATTCTTCAGTTTGGAATTTGGTGCTTGGGATTTGGAATTTGCTCCCTCGTCCTCCCTATCTTCCCCATAGAGTTTCACAAATCCCCCAATTGGCAGCCAATTTATGGAATATATAGTTTCTCCTCTTTTTATCCCAAAAATTCTGGGCGGCAGTCCAAATCCAAACTCCTCTACCTTTATACCCATCTTCTTGGCCGCCACAAAATGCCCTATTTCATGTATAAGTACAAGAACCGACAAAATCGCCAAAAAAACTAAAACTGTAATTAACATAACAATTTTTCTATTTTAATTGACGGCATTATATAAATCAATGAAAGAAATAGTATAATTAGTCAGATGACAAACAACAACATCGAAATCCATATAAGAACTTATCGTTCTCTCCTCAAATCAGGCAGCAGTCTTAAAATCTCCCGTCTTGCCGATTCTCACATAAATATGCACTCCATCCTCCACCAAAAGTCAGACTCAAATGATATTGATATAGCAGCCTTTATATATTGTCTCCTTCGTCTTCCCGCTGTGATGTCCCAAGTTTCCGCAGTCATCCTTGGCCAATCCTATTCTGTTTTCAAAAATGCTCATCTGGGCAAAATCAGCAAATGGAAAGAAGTAGAGGCTCCGGGCCGACGCCGAAAAATGTTTTTTGACGGCAAAAAGACTCTGGCTGTGTATATCGCCTCAGTTTCTGACGTGGATGATCTTATTACTTTACTTACTGCCTTTGAAATCGAATGGAATAAATTTCACAAGAAACTAAAAAGCGTGAAGCATCCGGAAGCTTTTATCGAAAAGGTTATCCCCGCCGAAGATATTGGCCGCATGAAAAATATTTGGGGTAAGGATTATCAGGATTTTTTATACGCTCTCAAGAAAAAAAGTATTGCCCTAAACGTCCAGCTTCTTTCCGGATCTTATATAGAATATTCCAAATCTACCTCTTATTGGTGGAAAATCATCACCAAGAGTCTTCACCAGCTGAATATCCCCCGCCGTCCCATCTATTTCGTTTCAAGTAATACTCACTCCATAACTAATCTCCTTACCCGCTTCGCCGTCTACGAAGAAAATGAACTCGTTTCCTATCTTTATAGCTTAGGCAATTCCGAGCTCGTCAGACTTTGGGAAGGTATCGAAAGTGGTGATTTCCTGGCAAATCGTGAACATTTCTTATATTACCTTGCCAAAAAATATGCCGCTAGTCACCCAGAAATTCTCAAGAAAAAGGAAGCTCTGGAAAATAAACTCGGCATCCACACTATCCCTGCATCCAAATATTTGGATATAGAAACTCAGGTGATAGAGCTTAACAAACTTTCCCAGGACAAAATCCTTTCCCAAAAATTAGGCGCATCTCTTTCTTTTTTACAAAATAGCCGGGCTGTTATTATAAACATCGATTACCCCTTAGGCTGGGCCGCCTATCAGGTCCTTACAGAAATAGGTAGAAATGTCGATAATATAAAAGGGGTCTATATCATGGGCAAAGCCGCTACTCTAAACGGTCAAATCGGTGATATTCTATTGCCATCAACAGTTTATGACACTCATACCAAAAATACATATACATTCAACAATGCCTTCAAAAAGGAAGACTTTAGCACCCTTTTCAAAACAGGCACACTCCTAAGTGGTCAAAAATCAGTTTCTACCAAAGGTACTTTTCTGGAAAATGACGACATGGTCAAAAAATGGTTTGATGATGATTACACCATAATCGAGATGGAAGGTGGTCCCTACTTAAACGCAGTTTATGAATTTATATATTACGACCGCTACGAGGAAAATCAGTTTATATCACTTGGTAATCCGCCTTTTGAGTTGGGTATCGCTCATTATGCCTCAGATACACCATACTCCAAAGCCAAAAACTTGGGGATCAGAAATTTATCTTATGAGGGGGTAGAACCCACTTATGCTATCTCCCTCGCAATTTTAAAAAAGATTATCCAACGCGAAAAAAATTCTTAATACTAACTATAAACTACAAACTACTATCTACCAACTACTAAATCTCCCTCAGTTCCGCCTCTTTCTTTTCCCTCAGCATCTCCACCTCCGCTATCATTTCATCTGTTAGAATCTGTATCTCTTTATCCAGTCTTTTTTTATCATCCTCGGATATCTCTTTACCATCCAGCATCTTTTTCACTTCATTCATCATTTCATGTCTCACTTGCCTTATCATCACTCGTCCGCCCTCAAGCTTGACGTGTGAAAGCTTGATATATTCCTCTCTTCTTTCAGCAGTCAGCTGTGGTATATTTATCCTCACCAGATTTCCATCGATATAGGAAGTCAAGCCCAGGTTTGCCGCATTTAATCCTTTTTCTATATCGCGTGTAGCAGACGGATCAAATGGAGATATGACTATCATCCGCGGCCCATCTGTAGTGATGGTGGCCATTTCCTTCACTTTCATATGAGCTGTATTATCGTATGCTGATATCACTACATTCTCAACCAGTGCAGGCGATGCCCTCCCCGTCCTTATAGTTCCCAAATCTTCTTTAAGGACATTTATCGCCTTCATCATCTTATCTTTTGTTTGGTTAAGAATCTCCTGATCCATGATTTTAAAATATCACTTATTAATTTTTTAAGCAATACCACTTTACTTTATTATTCACTCCCAATCTTATATACTATCTTTATATTTATGGAAGATAAAGTCGTCCTAGAACTTCGCACTCCCAAAACCACCGAGGAATCACCCGAGGCCATGGCTCAAGTTTTTTCAGCTCTCTACGGCGGCGGCCACGTCCCCCACTGGAAAAGACTCTGGGTAAAAGTAAGAACTCTCGCTTTTGAAATAGCCACTTACAATCAAACTGTTCATTTCTATTGCGTAGTACCCGCATCTTATCAGACTTTTCTGGAAAGCCAGCTTACTTCCCAATATCCCAAAATTCTAATAAGCAAAGTTCCCGACTATATGGGCGAAATCACCAAAAGCCCATATCTTGCCATAGGCAATCTCGAACTTGCATCTCCCTTCTACTATCCCATCAAAACCTACGGCGATTTCAAAGAAATTGATCCACTCTCATCAGTCATCGGCACTCTGGCCAAATTTGCCCCAGAAGAAAAAGCGCTCATCCAAACTATTATCGAACCTCCTCATTTTGGATGGCAGCAGCTGGCCAATCGCATAGTCTCCCGAGGCATTCCCGATCCTACCCCCAAAGCACCTGACAAAACCAAACCATTTCCCAAAGCCACCCTTATCGAGGACAAAATAAGCCACATGGGTTATAGAACATATATTAGGGTGATGACGGCAGCCCCGGATGAAAAAAAAGCCCTCAGCCTGCTTTTCAATATCGCCGGATCCTTCGGAGCTTTTGCACTGGGGGAGGGCAACAGACTCGTCCTTCGCCGTCCCCGCTTTTTCTGGAAAAAAGTGATTTTTGAAAGGATCATCAAAAGAGAAAAAAGCCACCAACCGCGTCATCAGATACTAGCTACCCATGAACTGGCCACCATCTTCCATCCGCCCACTATCCTCCTTGCCGGTATCAAAAATATTGCTTGGGGCAGAAGTATGGTCGGCGAGCCTCCCCAAAATCTGCCCATTGCCGAAGGTCTCACAGATGAGGAAAAAGGCCAGATCAATTTCTTCGCCAAGGCAGAATTTAAAAATAAAATGATGACCTATGGAATAAAAAGAAATGACCGGAGAAAACACGTTTATGTCATAGGAAAAACCGGCACAGGTAAATCCACCCTCATCGCCAACATGGCCATAAATGATATGAGAAATCGCGAAGGCCTGGCTATCATAGATCCCCATGGCGATTTATCAGAGATAGTCCTCAATTATATCCCTTCATTCCGGATGAATGACGTGGTGTATCTGGAACCTTTTGACAAAGAGCATCCCTTTTGGATCAATCCACTGGAAGTGAAAAATCAGGTTGGTAAAGAACTCGTCGCCTCAGGCATCGTGTCTATTTTTAGTAAACTTTATGCCTATTCCTGGGGACCAAGACTGGAATATATCTTAAGAAATACCATCATGACTCTTCTTCAAGTCCCCGATTCCACCCTCGTCATGGTGCCTGATCTTCTGGCTGATCAAAACTTTCGCAGAAAAATAGTAGCAGATCTTAACGACAAAATTCTTCGTAATTTCTGGATCAATGAATTTGAACAAATGCACCCCAGACTCCGAAGCGAAGCCATCGCCCCTATCCAGAACAAAGTCGGCCAGTTCGTCGCCTCCCCAACTATCAGACAGATCATAGGACATCCGAACTCCACTATCGATCTTGAGGACATCATGAACCAGGGGAAAATACTTATTTTAAATTTATCCCAGGGAAAACTAGGCGAGGACAATGCCGCCTTATTAGGTGCTATGTTTATTACCAAAATGCAGCTTGCCGCCATGAATAGAGTCAATATACCAGAGGAAGAAAGAAAGGATTTTTATCTTTATGTCGATGAGTTCCAGAATTTCGCCACCACTTCTTTCATCAAAATATTGTCTGAGGCAAGAAAATACCGCCTCGATCTCATCCTCGCCAACCAATACGTGGGGCAAGTAGATGAAATGGTCCAGAAAGCCATCTTTGGCAATGCCGGCACGCTCATATCCTTCCTCATCGGCGCCTCGGATGCCTCAGTATTATCGAAAGAATTCGGCCAGTGGTACAAAGAAGAAGATCTGGTAAATCTGGGAGCCTTTCAGATCATTATTAAATTAGCCATAGACAATCTCACATCCATACCTTTCCACTCAGTCACTCTTCCGCTTCCTCGCTCCATCAATCAAAATAAAGAAAAAGTGATAAGACTCTCTCAAGAGCGCTACACCAAAAAGCCCGACAGACTTCCTCCTCCCAAACCCACCACGACTCAAGATCACCCCGGGGGTAGCCCGGAGGGATTCCCCCAGGGTGGAGAGACCAAACAAGCCATGCCTGTCCGCCTCTGGCGGAACTCCCCGATGGTGAAGAAAACAGAACCAGACGCCAAAGGCGAGAAAGCAAAAATTTTAACTCCGAAGAAATAACTCATTGTTAAATGGCTAAATTGTTACATGGTTAAATATTTACACCTAAATGATATCAATTCCTACAAAACTAGTTTCGAATTAAGCAACTTTGTCTGGAACATAGTAATCACATGGAACAATCTTGCTAAATATACGGTGGGACAGCAGTTTATTAACGCAATTGATTCTGTTTCTGCTAATATTGCCGAAGGGTTCGGTAGATACCATAAAAAAGACAAAATCAAATTTTATTACAATAGCAGAGCTTCAGTCTATGAATCTTTAGATTGGCTCCAAAAAGCTAAAGTTAGAAAGTTGATAACTTCAGAAGAATATCAAAAAGTATTTTCTATCTTGCAAGCCTTACCCAAAGAAATAAACTCTTTAATAAATTATACTAATAGCCATTTATCCGTTTAACGATTCATCTACTTAACCATTTGACCATTTTCCAGTAACAATATAACCATTAAACCATTTAACAATAGTCTTTCCCTCCATTTGACTTACTATAGGTTAAATACTATACTTCTCCAAACCTAAAATCACCCCGACATAAATGGGTTTACCCTGAGCTTGTCGAAGGGCTGATTTTGTGGCTTTAAAGCTCTTTAACAAATCGATATGCAAACTGCTTGCGATGGGCAATATGGGATTCAAGTCTTTTGGATCCTATTTCGCCCTTTGCAAGTAAAAAACAAAAAAGGAAAAAAAGGGACGCCAAGCGTCCCTAGATTCGGCGAAACTTCCCAGTTGCGCCTGGAGGAAAAAATGAAAGATATATTACTGCAGTTTGTGGGAGGCATCGCTCGCCTCCCAGTGACGCTGATCCGGTGGGAGCTGCAAGGCTTCCACCACATCTTACCCACGGTCGCGATCGTCGCAATCGTGGGGGGACTCCTCTACCTCCGACCCTGGTCCTGGAGCGGAGGTCAGGAAACGACGAATGGCGAGGTCGCGGAATCGGCCACCGCCACGCCGACCACCCCAGCAGCATCACTTCAAATCCGGGGGGTTGGCGAAAAATTTATTATGAAGAAAAAAGGGGTCCAGCTCTGGGAGTCGGCCGAGGAGGTCGGCAACCCAAATACGGACGCCCTTTGGACGGGGAAAAACGCCGAATTCGCCATCGATCTAATCGATGGTGAGACGGTAAAAGTCTGCAACTCAAAATTCCAGGAGCTGTGCTTCTGGATGAGAAGCGCAGACGTCCCGCGTCCCGACCCCGCGCCCACGGCCGTGCCAACCCCCGCGTCCACCCCCGCTCTTCCCTCCCAAACCACGGCGGAAAACACAGCCGTGGTTCCGATCGCAATGATTGCGGTCGCGATCATCGGATTCGCCGCCCTAGTGGCGGCGTTGATCCTGGGTAAAACTCGCATCCGCGTGAGGCGTTTCCGCCTTCCGCGGATTCCTCGGCTACGCCTGCCGCGGCGCCTGCAGCTCCCAAAGCTGCACTGGCCTAGCCTCCGCCGGCGCACCGCCGTTGGTCAAGCCCCCAGTCCGGAGCTTGACAAACAGCTTGGAGAAATCGAAGCAGATGTGCTCGGACCAGCCGCGGCTCCCCCTCCTCCCCCAGCCGCACCCGCAGCTGCTACCGCACCCGCCGCACAAGCGGCGGAGGAAGAATCCTCCTTCTCTTCCCTCGCGCTGGGGGAAGGAAGAGTGGTCTCCCTCCCAAAGGGAGGGAAAAGATTTGACTATAAAAATCCAAAAAGGGGGAAAGGAGGAAAAAATTAATTGCATATCGACACGGAGGCGCCACGAAACGGCCCAAAACAGCCATGTGGCGCCTCCTATTATTTCTCACACGCACGTACACCTCCGTTTTAGTATCATTACCCTCATCTCTATCCTCCCTAGCTGCATTTGACATTTGTTATAACTATGTTATAATCATGTTATAACTTAGTTCTGATTGAAAGGAGATTTTATGACCTACACTCAAAAAATTATCAATATAGGCAACAGTCTAGGAATAACTCTCCCCAAAGATACCGTCAATAAACTTAAGCTAAAAGCAGGATTACCTGTTATTGTGGATTTTGATGAGGAAGAAAGAACTTATCGAGTCGATCCCCGGCCAACGAAAAAGGAAATCAAAAAGAAAAAAATCACTTCTGTCGCAATCAAGCCGGAATTTGAATCCTGGGCTAATACATTTATCAACAAAAATATAGACCTGTTTAAAAAATTAGCTCATCGCAATGATATACCTAACCATTGAAGAGGTATACTTTCTTCACGAACTTTCTCTCCAAAAAGCAGGTGGTCGACCCGGCGTCCGAGATTTTACACTAATTCATTCAGCAGTGAGTAGACCAGCTGCTACATTTGCCGGGATTGATCTCTATAAAGATATCTACCAAAAAGGTGCCGCCCTAATTCATTCTCTCATCCTAAATCATCCTTTCGAAGATGCCAATAAACGCACAGGATTCTTTTCTTTAAATGCCTTCTTTCATAAAAACGGTTATGAGCTAAAATTTACTGAAAATGAAGGTATAAAATTATGCCTTAAGATAGAAAATAAATCTTATTCTTTTAAAAACATCGCCTCCTGGCTCAAAAAGAACACCAGGAAAATTTAATACCTACTATAACTCACACGCACGTACACCTTCGTTTTTGTGACGAGCATCACACTAAAATATGTCCTTTAGCCCATTGGCACTTGACAAATAACTCTCCCCTCTGTTATAAATATTTAAATATTCGATTTAAGTCTATGCAAAGCGCCAAATATTCTAAACATATTAATATCCGACTTATGTCCCTTGTCTTTAAGGGGATGTTGGGTATTTTAGATGGTTAAAGATAGGTAAAAGAACAAAACAAAAGCCCAACCTCCCAAGAAGAAAGGAGGTTTTTTTATGACCGAATTTATTCGCTATCAAGAACAACAATCAACACTTCCAGAGCAAGAAGTCATATTCGATCGTGGTAAACCGCCTACACCTGATGGTTGCGGACCAAGGATCTGTGTAAATAATCAAGTTGCACTAGTCCCGGAAGAAAATGGCCATAAGCCTAAGAAAAAAGAGAGAAAAAGAGGAAACGGAAGACAGCCAGATAGAGGTAATCAACAAAGACACCAAGATAATCTGAGTATATTTTCTGGAGTAAAAAATGGAGTATTTTATAGAAAAGGCTCTCCAGCAAAAGGGGATAGGAAATTAAACCACTGAAACGCTCCGCGATGCGAAATATACACCTTAAAAGGGTACTAGATAAGACACCTCTGGTACTTTGTCAAAAGGATTATGTCGTGCATCGGTCCGCCTAAATGTTTAACTTTTGGCGGATAACAATTTGCACCAAAAACCCGTCCCCAAGGAAGAAAAAAGCTTCTTCCCCAAGGACGGGTTTTGAGTTATTCAGCGGATCTTGCGGGAGTGCTTCCTGATCCAAGAAGCAATATCTTCAAACTTAAATTTCTTCTGCTGGATCTGAAGTAATACTTTATATATGGCAGACACATAATTATTATCTTACGTCTTCTTCCCCAGTTTCAAAAGTTTTTTGTCAAAAGTCAATATTTCACGATCGCTTCCCCTTGCTTCAAGATAAAGAATAGTATCTATATAACTTATGGTCGCATCTCTATAAAAGAGCAAAGTAGTAAGTAAAAAATTTCTCTGTTCGATTTCAATAAATGGAATACTTATAAATTTTATGAGGCTCTCCACCACCTGTACTCTGGAAAACTTATAGAGCTTGGTAAGTATAAACACACATTCCAAAAAAACTATGAAAGGCGCAGAAATGGCAACTTCTCCCTTTTTTGCTTTTTGGATATACTGTCCCACAATATCAGCTTGAGATGAAATATCATTTAAGAGGTAACGAAGAATATAATTGGAATCCAATAAATACTTTTTCACACTTCACCCCGCGCAAGAGCTTCCTCAAATGCTTTGCGAGCCTTTTGATAAGGTATCAGCTTTTTAGTCTTCAATATTCCTTTAAGATCGGAAATGTCAGTTTCCGGTGTAAGAATAATTTTGTCTCCCTCTGTCCGAATCAGTAGATTCCTCTTTTTGTCAAGCTGAAATTTACGCCTTATATCAGCAGGAATACTTATTTGTCCCTGAGAGGTAATGGTAACAAAGTAAGTCATATACATTAAATATACAGTAATGCATTACTTTTGTCAAATTACATTAAATTATTAAAGATGCATTAAATATGAGGATTTACTTCTCTCCCAGTTGATAGCGGGTAAACCTGAGGACCTTTATATTTTCTCCGAGCTTACCGATGGCGGCTTTTATGAGATTTTCTATTGTAACTGACGGATCTCTTATATATTCCTGTTTCAGAAGCGCCTTTACATCTTTAGGGTTCATAGAAGCTATTTGAAGACAAATTTCATGAGATAAATTTTTAAAATCATCAGTTCTTGCTACAAAATCAGTCTCACACACAATTTCCATAAGTACTCCCACTTTACCGCCAGCATGAATATAACTATCTATTATTCCGGCATTAGTAGCTCTGTCCACTTTCTTTTCCGACTTCTCCACTCCCCACTTCTTCAGAAGCTCCGATGCTTTTTTCATATCTCCACCGGTTTCCTCCAAAGCTCTTTTACACTCCATTACTCCACCCCCGGTGGCTTCTCGCAATTTTTTGATTTGCTCTGTTGTTATCATACTTTCTTTTTCGGTCTTCCCTTCTTCTTAGGCTTTTCTTCTACTTTCTCTTTCTCCTCCGGCACGGCATTTATCACATCGCTGGGTTTAGTCTTCTCTACCCCCTCTTCCTTCCCCTTCTCCCCCATCTTTCTGCCCTCCCCATATACACCCGCTATTTTTTCAGTAATATATTTTATAGATCCCACTGCATCGTCATTGGCTGGTACCGGATAATCCACACTGGTCGGATCCGTATTGGTATCCACAATTGCGATGATAGGTATATTCTTTCTCTTAGCCTCCCTCACCGCACTGGCCTCTTTTTTGATATCCACTATATATATAGCACTAGGCACACCCATCAGAGCAGTCACTCCTCCATATATTCTTTCCATTTTCCTCGTCTCTTTCTCCAGTTGTACTCTCTCATGTTTAGGAAACTGATTCCAGCTTCCATCTGCCGATTCCTTCTTCATCCTGTTCAGTTTCTCAATATTTTTCTTGACTTCCTCATGATTGGTCAGAAATCCACCCACCCATCTATTGGTCAGGTAGAATATGCCGGCACTTTTGGCAGCCTCAGTCACTACTCCTTTAGCTTGTCTTTTGGTGCCCACAAAAAGGAGGGCTTTCCCCGTCTTTCCCAACTCCTCTACATATGCCAATACCGATTCCAAAGCAGATTTTGTTTTGGCAAGATCGATGATGTGTACACCTTCCTTGGCGGCATATATAAATGTTGCCGCTTTGGGATGCCATCTTTCTACTTTATGTCCGAAATGACAACCTGCCTCAAGTAGTTCTTTTAGTGATACATTTTGCATATATTCCTTTCAAAAAAATAAGCAGAAGATAATACTTCTGCTTGAAGCTTATCTCCTTAATCTAAGATTGATGCCTCTTTTTCGTTTTTGCGAATTGAGGAGGAGTTTCTCAATCTTGTTATTAGACTTATTCTATCAGAATCTTGCAGTTTCCTCAAGTCCCTACTAAAAAAGCATTATTGTAAAGACTTCGGCTCACCTAAGTAAACTAAAAGTAACACATCAACTCTCCCCAATCTTTCATTAACATGTTGAGCAAGCGCTTCCAACCCTTGACGCTCAAAACGCCTATTGGGTACAACTCCCAAATTTCTTACAGGTACATCAAATTCCTCAGCTTCTTCTATATTACGAGGTACTACTCGCCATCGTGTCTCATATCTCTCTGTCGCATAAGCTCTATTCAAAATTTCTGGTACACTCATGAAGTAACACTCTGCATGTGGTCCCCTATAAATTTCTCTTTTTAATCTATCAGTCCTATCTAATCCATCATCAGAATTTATCGCAGTATAGCCTTTTTCACCCACAATATAGTAACTTGGCTTATTTTCCCCTCCCCGAAGTAATCGTTCCAATCTTCCCATAGCGGATTATTATACAAAAATGGGGTACATTTTCCAAAATAGAAGAATAGGTTATTTGGAATTTGGAGTTTGGAGCTTCACTTTAAGTCTATCCCATATCTGATCTGCCACTTCATCTATTGATTTATTCCCGCCCACCACCACATATCTATCCTTATATTTTTCCGCCAGTTTTTTATAGCCCTGATATACTCTTTCGTAGAATTCTTTTTGCTGAAGATCTAGCCGGTCGATCTTTTCCGTTCCATTCCGCCTTTTAAAACCTTCCTCAGGTGTAATATCTAAAAAGATGGTTATATCAGGAAACACTCCATCCAGAGCCAGTTTATTTATAGAAGTCACCACATCTTCACCCAAATTCCTCCCGTATCCCTGATATGCCAGTGATGAATCTATGAATCGGTCTGCTATCACCAATCGCCCATTATCCATTGCAGGCCGTATAATTTCCCTTACCAACTGAGCCCGCGATGCAGCCATGAGGTATACTTCAGATACAGCAGTCAGGTCTACATTTTCCCGATCATGTGTGATGTGACGGATAAGCTCCCCTATTCTGGTCCCCCCGGGCTCCCTCACCACTTCTATAGCATATTTTTCCTCACGCAGTTTACTTGCCAGTTTACCTACCTGTGTGGATTTACCTGATCCTTCCACCCCCTCAAATGTGATAAAAAAAGGCTTCATCCAAACTATAATACCATTAGTCTCTCGTCTTCACCAGTTGAAAGTAGTTCCCGTCAGGATCTTCAAATGTGGCTATATAACCATAATCCTCTACATGATAAATATCTTTTACCAATTTTGCTTTCGCATTCTTCACTCTTTTCACTTCCTCCTCTATATTATCCACTTCAAAATTTAATATATATCTTCCCGGCATTTTATTCCTGCCCTTCACTTCGGAATGGTCGACAATATATAAACCGGCAGATCCTTTCATTTCAAAAACATATAGATTAGAGTTTGCCTCTCCCATCTCATATTCACCGGTCATTTCAAGACCAACTGTATCTTTATAAAAATCAGCCAATTTCTTGGCATTTTCACTGCCCAGAAGTATCCCTTCAACAACTTTTATCATAAGACTAAATCCTTTCTATAAATTTTATAACATATAGATAATTATCTATAAATACTTTTTTGTCAAGAATGGAAAATTCAGTTAAACAGAGGACAATCGGAGCACTTTTTGACTGCAGCAAGATGTACTTCCCTTCCAGATTTTTCTTTTTTCACCAAACCGATTTTTACAAGTTCCTCTACATGAAAAGAAACTGTTGGCTGACGAAGCTTAAGCATAGTTACCAATGTTGACACAGTCACATCACCTTTATTGGTTTTCAATCTGCTAAATATATCAAAACGCGATTTGGTGGAAAGTACCCCAAAACAGCGAAAACACTTTTTCTTCATTATTAAAGTATTATACACCTATAATATTATTTTTTCGCTGGATTTACCGAAAAATCCACTACCACTGACACTACCACCAGAGCTATTCCTAACCAGACTCCAGTTTGTCCACCCAATGATGGCCAAAGTCCGGCTATAACTAAACCCAATCCTACTCCGCTAAATGTATGTGCCAAAGCATGAGGCTTGGTACATTCTTTCATCATTTTTTCCATAATATTCACCTCCAATCTATATCTTTTTATCAGCGCGTAATGTTTTATAAAAATTATATTTCTCTATCAGTATCATCCCCAGTCCCAAAGTCGAGGCTACAAATTTCGCCACAAAACCCAATACCAAAATTTGTCCGACTAGGTAATATATAAGTATCCCGACAACCAGCGCCCACCCCCTTTTTTCTCCCAAATTTAATTTCTTAAGTATCCTGTTTCCTATAAAAAACGCAATTGGTATCCTGGCTATATAATTTAATATAAACCATAGTATAAGCAAAGTTATAGAAAGCGGGATACCAATTATAGTGAGTGTCAGAAGAACTAGAAAAATTGGAAAAACTACAAAAGAAATTATACTCACCAAAAAGACTTTCACCGGATCTTTCTCCAAGACATCATTCATCCTCCCAAAACTTGTGGGAAATAGCTTGATGAAAATAATTCCGATAAATAATGAGGTAATAAGACTGACTACATCCAGAGTTTTTGTAAAGGCCGCTAGTCCTCCTTTTGCTGCTCTTCTGGCTTCATCTACATCTACTGTTTTCGAAAGAGCATGATATGAAATTGCTCCGCTTACTGTCGCAGTTTTCGCTATTTCAGCCGTTTTATCGCTGGTATACTCAAGATCACCCGCGATAGAAGCATTCTCTCCAAGTGTCAGATTTCCCGCCTGTGCTTGCACCTTACCGCCTACTTTTCCATCTATATTTACTTTCCCTCCCATTGCCAATACATTTCCTGCTATTTTTGCCGACTTCTCTATATTTATATCTCCCCCGAAAACAGTCAAATTACGCCCAACATTTCCATTTAAAATCACACTGCCCCCGGCTGCTCTTATATCCCCCATAACATCTCCCGTTATAGTCACATTGCCTCCAGCTACCAAAAGATCTCCCCCCACGGATCCATTTATAAGTATCGTCCCTCCGGCTACAAAAGCATCTCCCGCTATATTTTGGTCGACAACCACACTTGAATCTGCCTTAAAATAATCAGAAACCACTATATTTTGAGGTGCACCCGTGGGTGTCTGCCCATAAACCTGCCCGATCTTAAAAAAAGATAAAAATAGAATAAAAATTATTGAGACTACTCTATAAAATTTGTTCATATAAATATAAAGTAGCAAAAAAAATATACTTTAGCAAATAAATTGGTATACAATATATACATGATTGACCCGGAGAAACTACACACCGTAGGACAGGAAACCATGCGCCCCAAGCTCAATCTCCAACTTGATCCTGCTATTTATAACAGTCCCGTATATAAAAGAAGGGAAGATATCAACCGCACGGTAGATACCAACACATATACGCTACTTATATCTCCCCCCGGTACGGGCAAAAGTACTACCCTCCCCGCGCTTCTTCTCGAGCATGATCCCAACGCCCATATTATAGAGCTCCAGCCCCGCCGCACTGCAGTCGATAACGTCGCCAACTGGGCTTCCAAACTTGTGAAAGATGAAGTTGGAGGTCTCATAGGCAAAAGATACAAAAGAACCAATATTGTCACCGGCAAAACACAGGTTATTGTAGAAGTGCCGGCATCCCTTACCAATGAACTCTCCAAACCGGGCCACGAAACTCTCCCCGGAGTGAAAATAGTCATCGCTGATGAAGTCCACGAACCGGATCCCATAGCCCTAGCCCTCCTCAAACGCGCCAATAAACTTCGCAAAGAAAAAGGAATAGAACCCCTCAAAGTTATAGCCACATCGGGTACACTGGACGCCAAGGGATATCAAAAATATTTTGACGGCGCCCCAATTATAGAGATAGAACCGCCCAAACCAAAAGAGATTGACATAAAATTTTCTACAGTCGATTATTCTGATGTTGACCAACTCCCTGCCCAAGCAGCCAGAGTTCTTGCTGACCAGATCTTAAAACCCGCTCTTCCCGGTGATGTCCTTATCGTCACACCCGGTCGAAGCGAAATGGAAGACACCAAAGCCGCCATCGAATCTATAATTAGAGACAGAGCAAAAGAAGGATTAAAAAATGATGATCTGGAAATCATGTTTTATGATCGTTCCACCCCCAAAGATATAGCCGATCAGGAAATTCTTCATGTGAAAAAGGAACATGAAAATAAAAGAAGAATCATCATAGCCACATCCATAGCCAATACTTCTGTCACCATCCCCAGACTTTATAACCTCATAAATATGGGCTGGCAAAAGCTTCCCAACATAGATCCGGATACAAATCTCATAGTTCATGATCCTGTACGAACATCAAGAAGTACTATCAAACAAATCCAAAATCGCGTCTCACGTGAAGAAGATGCACCCCTTGGCCATGTATTCCACCTATTTTCTGAAGAGAGTTTCAATAAAAGACCCGAGTACGACACAAGTGAAATCCAAAGAACTGATCTTGCTGCTATTTTACTTAGACTCAAAAGCATGAATCTTGATATCAAAGACCTTGACCTTATTGAGTCTCCTACAGATGCCCAAGTTGCCCACGCCGCCAAAAGTCTTCGACTTATACAAGCTTTGGATACCGAGGGCAACATCACAAAGACAGAAAAAGGCGGCGCCGGTCAGGAGATGGCCACATACGAACTCGAGCCACATCTTGCCCGTATGATGGTAGAAGCCAAAAGGCAAGGCATTACCAACGCTGGTGCTGTACTTGCCGCCATGTACCAAAATCACCGCGAGCTTATATATGGAAGTAGAAAAGAAGCCGATGCCAAACACACCAAATACAAAGATAAACAATCCGATTTTTATTCGCTCATCAACATCTGGAATGATTATATAGCCAATAAAAACAACGATCAATGGTTCAAGGATATGCAGTTTAATAAAGATACATTTACCAATATAGAACTTGACATAAAAGACATAGCCGGCATAGACCAACCTGTCGCTATAAATTTTGATAATGACACACGCAAAAAGCTCAAACGATCCATTATGGAAGGTTTTGCGGATAGAATTCTCGAACAATTTAGAGGGTATGACTATAGATGGCTCTCCCCACCTGCTTATATTGGAGATGTCACACTCAGCAAAAGATCAGTTCTTCGCACTACAGATCGCAATGCTATCCCTGTTTATTCAAAATACGTCATAGCAGGTGAAATAGGAAAATCCCAAAGATTCAATGCCGTTGCCAACTGGAATATGGATCTATCTGATAAAGAAGATCTTGAGTTCATAAACGAAGTACGCAATAGAATTGCCGAAGTTGAAGGTAAAGCTATTCCCCAAGAAACTCCCCCGGAATCGATTGAAAAACCCAAAGAACCCCCTCCTGCTGTAATCACGCCGACACCTTCAATTGAAGATGATAAACTTAGCCAAGCTATACAAGAGGAAACAAGAAAAATTGAGGAAAAACCGCGGGAAAGTGTTGCTCAAAAAATATATAAATCAGTTAGAAAATTTTTCCATAATATAAATCCGATTACAATTATGGGTAAAATCAAAAAATTTCTCCTTGGTTAATTGCTCTCTTGTGATCCACATCACACTTTGCTATATTATAAATAAATGAAACGCATACACCTTATCCTCACCGGTCTTTCACTCACCATTATTCTCCTATCACTTAATAGACTTACTTCCTTTACTCAAATCACTTTAGAACCCTTTCAATTTCTTCGCTGGATGGATCTTCTGGCTATGATACCTATCCCTCTCTCCAGTGTCATTCTATATTTTCTTCTCAAAAATGAAATTATCAAAGACTCCCCCTTCAGGAAAACCGCCATTTATCTTATTCTAAATCTTCTTTTGATTTCTGGTATTTATTTCTTTGCCGCAGGAAGTGGCACTCATGAGTTTGCCAATTATCTTCATTTCAAATTCTGCAGGAGTGATCCCTCCACCTCACTTTGCAATATCATTATCTATAACGATGACCGGTTTAGCCACTATGTCTACTATATTGGCTTTATACTCATGAATATCGCTCTTATGTTTATGGAATTTTTCTCACCCCGCAAAGAAAAAATTTCCCGAAAGGATTTGATTTTTGTCACTCTAAATAGCCTGGTAATCGCCTTCGGTATCTTTGCCAATCTGGCTTTTGAGGAAGCTCTTCTTGACCTATTCTTCTTTGGCTCCGTGATGATTCTTTCCCTTTATCTTTTATTAAAAGATAAAAAAATGAGCCTCAAGATGCCCATTCTTTATTACTTCGCCTCATCGTACACAATAGGAATAGTCAGTACTATTATATATAAACTGGCTACCAATACACCCTTCTAAAAACTATTTTTCCTCCGCAATTTTGGAAGCAAGTGGAGATTTCTGTCCTGAGTATTTAGCCGAAGCTTTCTTATTGTACGGTACCTCCGCCGGACTTGTTAACTCCTCAAAAGTCAGCGCGCATACCCTCATACCAGTATAAAGTGCAACAGGCATTCTACCCTGATTCCCTAGTTCCATCACCACTTTTCCATTCCAACCCGGCTCAAAAACAGATGCAGTAGAATGGACCACTATTCCTAGTCTTCCTAGTGACGACCGGCCTTCCAGCCGGGCCAGAAGATTATCAGGAAGTATAAAACTCTCTATCGTCGTAGCCAGTACAAAATCACCGGGATGCAGTATAAAAGGCTCATTCTCTTTTATAGTAATTTCCGTAGTCATCTCACTTCCCTTGTCATCATAAGGATCAAAATATGGATGCTGGCTATAGTTAAAAACCCGAAATGAATTTCCCAATCGAAGATCTATAGAGCATGAGCCAAGTTGTGTTTTTAGACCAATAGGAGGATCAATTTTTATTGTGCCTTGTTTAAGTAATTTCTTTATATCTCTATCTGATAAAATCATTGTCCTAATTCTATCACACACTTGATCTTTTCATCAAAAAATACTTTAATAGAGTTAGATATCAATATGAATTTCACAAAACTCTTAAGGGATTTCAAAAAAATCGGCCAAAAGGAAAAATTCCTTATTCTGCTTCTTCTCTCATTCACATTTCTTCTAGGATTTTCTTCCTCCTACATCATTGGCTTTCTTGCACCAATAAGATCAGATTCAAACATCGTAGCCACACCCTCACCCCAACCAGTTATCCTCTCACTAGTATCCACCCAAAACGATATAAAACTCCGGGATAATTTTGATGTAGCAGTTTCCCTTTCCTCCCCTGATACAGGTATTGAAGCCGGTGATTTTATAGTTTATTTTGATCCTCTTATCGTCAAACCACTAAAAATTACGCCGGGTAAATTTTTCCCTTCCTATCCGGTACAAAAAATTGAGAATAATTTTCTTAAAATATCAGGCGTAGTCACATATGATACTAAGCGCGTCATTTTACCAAAAGGCAAAGCTGATGTGGCCACTATTTCCTTCCAGACTCTCAAAAAAACAGACGACACACTCATTTATTTCGATCCTGACCATACCATAGTCGCCTCAAATGGCCGCAATATACTAAACACTATGTCTTCTCTATCTCTTGCCATAAAATAAATGACTTTCTTTCGTTCTCAAAAAGGCGAACTAGCATTAGGACTGACTCTACTCTCTACAGTCCTTATTCTTATGGGCATAATTACAGGATCACTCATTACCGGAAAAAATATAAACAATCCTCTAACAGCCAAAAACTCGCCCACCTTCAAAAGTCAGGGCACTCTCTCCCAAAGCAAACTCGGTACTTTTATACTCTCGAATTACTCCGATGGAGCACAAAAAATAGTAAGAGCTGGACCCTCTGTCATCAAAGTGCTCGATCCTCAAGCCAACGATTCACTTATGCAGGCGGTACGGGACTATAAGAGTATGTATCCCCAAGGCATAGTACTTATGCGAGTCTATGTACCCCAGAGCGTCCAATATGGACTTGACGATGACCCAGTAGAATCCGCCCAGGATTTTTGGGATAGACACCTTGGTCCGGAAGTGACCAAACTATCAGCTAGTGATAAACAACTTATAGACTATCTTGGCGGTCCCAATTACAATGAAAACTTCCAATCAAATAAATTGAGTACCGAGCAGGAACTGACTTGGTTTAATAATTTTTGGATAAAACTAATGGATCTTATGTCTACCAATGGCTTCAAGCCTAACTTTGGAGAATTTTATGTAGCAGGTATCGACAAAGAACAAATCCCTTATTTTGTAGGAGCACTGGGGAAAGTAAAAGAACTAGGCGGCATCTGGAGTTATCATGGCTATACCCTCAAATACGTCACAGATGCGGATTATGAAAGAGGTTTTTCACTTCACTACAGAACGTTTTATGAATATCTTGCAGCCAACCATCCTGATCTTGCCAATATCAAAATGGTCTTAACCGAAGGCGGCGTTGATTGTCTAGGCAGACCCCAGGACGGATGGAACGGACGCGATCCCCAGCCGGGAGAAGAATTTTATGGTTATTGTGGCGGTGAAGGACCCTTAAGAAGGGGAAATGCAGATAACTTCAAAACTTATCTCCCGTGGTACGATGAACAACTGAAAAAAGATTCATATATTCTCGGTGTTACCCTTTTTCAAATTGGCGATAACAGTAACTCCTGGAAAGCAGGCAATCTGGAACCAATCGCTGATTGGTTAGCTACTTATTTAGGCGGACAGGCAGGACCCACATCTACACCCGGCTCACCTACTCCTACTCGGGAACCTACAACTAACAACCCACCTGCCTCGCCGACAGGCAGTCAACCCACAACCAATCCCACTGGAGCTACTCTTACAGTACGTATAGTATTAGTCAAAAATGGTAAAGAGGAATTATGGAATAAAG
>Ga0155063_115_pt1 | contig 37423 bp, 27 predicted proteins | sample RifCSPhighO2_01_FD_106031 | JGI IMG/M metagenome (GOLD analysis project Ga0155063, IMG submission 106031) | Candidatus Gottesmanbacteria bacterium RIFCSPHIGHO2_01_FULL_39_10 | reverse complement strand
TTTATCCTTTTCATAATCCCGTATATCCAGTCTCTCTACCTCCTTACCATCTATCCTTGCCTCAGAAATCACCACTCCTCGCGGCACATAAATTCTATTATAATTTTTATAACTTCCGGAAGGAAATACTTCACTCGGACTGCTGTTTGTATACACAATTTTTATTCGCGTTTCTATATCACTGCCATCCAAAAATTTCTTCACTAATTCCACTTTTTTCTGCACATATAAATTCGCTTTATTTACACCCAAATTTGCTTCAATAATAGCCAAATAATCAGCTAAACAATAATTTACATTGCATTCTAAGTCAATAATTCTTCCACCCCAACCATATTCCTCAATTTTATTCTGAAGAATCTCATCATGAAAATAAATTAATATATCTTTTTCATCCAATCTTTCATTTATTACAGGCAATAAATTCAACATACTAACTTCTCTCTGAATTATCACATTAAATATAGCCTTACCCACCGAACCTAAGAAATCTCCCTTAGCAGTAGATCCTGGAAAAAATCCTTTTTGTATATAAGTCGTCGCTTTTATAAAAACATTATCCGCTGTAATGTATTCTCTATAATCAGGCAGATAAACCGGCCCTGTAATTTTCAAGATTTCTTTCAATACATTAAAATTGACTCCCATCACCACATCAAACTTCTCACTCAATTCTTTTTCCAAAAACCACTCAGCCTGTTGAGCCGAAAGCATAAAATCAGGATCAAAATTGCTGTCTCTCAAAAACCAATTAGGTTGAGACATATACTCTCTTATAGGAAGCGGTGGCTCCACATGAGCCAGAAGTTTTCCATCCGCATCATAAACATCGTGTATTTTAAAATCAGTTACCCTCCCTCTTTCTATATTTAAAATCGCATATGATCCTATAAATCCGCCAGTTGGCCTAAGTTCCATATTATTTTGAAAAAGTATCAAAATCTTATAGCTTCCTCCATCAAATAATTTTTCCATAAATGGCATAAATTTCTCGAGCGTTTGTATATACTCGCCTCCCCGATTGATTTGGGAAAGTAAAGTTTCTTTGGGAAAAAAAGCTAAATTAACTCTACTTATATTTTCCCTCATTTCTATAAAATTCTTTTTTGTTTTTATCATTAGCTGACCAATTCTTTTTATATCTTCATCTTTTACAGCAAGTGTTTCATCTCCTATTCTGTCTTTATAACTCTGAAACATCTCTATTGCCATAAGTCCATCCTCGCCAGTCTCAAGAGTTTTATTTGCCGCGGTATTAATTTTTTTCCAATCACCCAAAGTGCTTTCCCCCAAAGGCCCTAGTACAACGGATAAACTATTGAGAAAAAAATTATTTACTCTTAGATCACCTTCGCTTTTTCTTAAATATAATTTTGCTCCTTCCAAATCACCCCTAAATAAATAATCTTGAAAATTTTTCAAACTGCCATAAAGAGAAAAAAAATTAAATAAAACAAATAAAATAGGAGAGAGTATTAAAACTGAAATAAGGAAGCTTCTAACCCACAATATATTAATTCTTGGAAATTTTATATTAACTTTTTTTACTTCTCTTTTTCTTTCTTCCTCCACCCCTTCCTTGGCAAAATCAAGAGTAGGGGAGTCTTGTAATTTTGCAAACATGGCCCACAACAGAGTTTGTCCAAGCTTTTCCTCATCCCACATTCTTATATCACCTATAAATATCAACCTAACATTTTTACTCTTCTCTATATCTTCCCCCAAAACCTGTCCTAGCCGATTTTTATCTATATCCCTGTATCGTTCGCTTACTAATAAAAATTTACTTTTTCTGTGTCTTAAATGTTTTCTAATATCCTTAACATCCAACCCTTTCTCAAAAATAAAAATATAATCAGCATTATAAAATAGGGGAGACAGAATTCTTTTAAATATTACCTGACAACCTTTTTCTTCTAATTTTTCCTTGACTTTTTCTCCAATACTTCCTCCGCCAATAATTCCTACAATAATATTTTCTTTTTCCTCAATTTCGTGAAATATATTAATCCCTTTACCCATATAATTTATTCTACTAAATATTAACGCAGAATTCTTCGGGAATAACTGCGTTTGAGGCTAAAAGAGCGTGAAACGTAGGGCCATGAAACGAGTAGGGTGGGCAAGGGTACGTCCGGAAAAGTGTAATGACGATAAGCCTCAAACAAATTTTAATATAAATAAAAAATGACATTACAACAAAGGCTAAATTGTGCATATAAAATTGCCCAAATTTTGCACTAGCCTTGTTGGAAAAAGTGTAATGACAAATAACTTCAAAACTAAGTGGAGATTATGAATTATCGAGGGCTTGATTAACCAGCTTATCCGCTTCCCAATTTTTTTCTCGAGGTATATAACTATAAGAAATATTTCCTCCAGCTTCCTGTTCCAGTTCTCTTATCTTCACGATAAAATTTCTAATATCTCCGTTTTTCACCTTAAAAAGTCCATTCAGTTGATTCACCACAAGACTCGAATCAAGAAAAAAGTTTATCCGCTCTACCTTTACACTTAACGCTTCACCCCTTACGCTTTCCAGCGCTTCCACCACCGCCGTATACTCAGCAAAATTATTCGTCGCCACTCCTATCTTTTTTCCTATCTCCTTTATCTTATTTCCTTTATCATCTTTCACTACCACACCCACAGCAGCCGGCCCCGGATTTCCCCTCGCACCGCCATCTGTAAAAATAGAAAGATTCATAAATAAAATAATTACACAATTACTATTTGCTTAATTACTTGAAGAAAAATCATTGGCTAATTGTAGCAGCAGGAGTAGGAGAGGAAGGCATAGTTTCCACTATCTTAAGAAGTCTTACCACTTCATTCCAGTTATCAGCAAGTCCGTCTTTAAATATCTGTTCCCAAGCTGCCAATCCATCATTATTTTGCGCTGTTTTATATTCCTCAAGCTTACTCTTATAAACATCCAATACATATGCCTTCTTAAAACTCATAGCAAGATAAACTATTTTTTCTTCAAGTTGGGGAATCCTGTCAGTATAAAACTTCATTATCATCTCCCATGTGACTGTGGGATCCTGCATTAGTTTATCCATCTCTGCTTGGTCACCTTCCTTAAGTTCAGATCCGATAGCATCAGATAGAGCCACCGAAAAAGCTTCTGTATACACCTTCACTATCTCCATCTGTTCCTCCTCGCTCCATTTACTAGCGAGTATCAGATCGAGTATGTCGTATTGTGCTAAATCAATCAGCGCCATAATTTATTTATCTTTTTGGTATCACCAATGGACCTAAAGGTCCTTTAATAACATTAGGATCTGCAGGAACAAAGGGTGGGGGATTAATAAATGGCCCAGTATTTGGTGCTGTCAGGGGAGGTGCAGTTGCTGCTGAGGCAGACTGAGTCAATTGCTGCCACCAGCTACCAGCCTCATCTGGCGTAGGGATTCTCCATTTACTTGTATCCAAATTCTTCGCAAAATCATCCGCATTACTTAATTTGTCCACTAAGAAATCCTTTGCTCCGGCAATCCATGGAAACGCACTTGTTACAAGCTTCACAGCGCCTCCAGCTATCTTTGCTACAGTCGCAGACGTTGCAATATCAAGAGCTGCCACCACTCCAGTTGCCTTCACCATAGAAGCTATATCCATAGCCACAGCCCCTTTAGTCCAATCACCAAGCTCTAATTTTTTCACCATATTCTCATATTCGAGTCTTCGAAATGTATCCTGTTCGACAGGCGTAAGTTTTTTATTATAAATTTGCTGACTAACAGCCTCAATATTTTTCCAACTATCAAACTTTTCCAGATCCTCAGGTTTCCAATCAGATCGTAATTGTTTCAATGTATCAGCCATAAGGCCCATATAACCTCCCCGTGCTATTAATTTCTTTGCTCGATCCGTATCAATTACATCACCATCAAGTTTTGCCGTATCCAATTCTTTAGTTTGTGGATTTACATAACTCAAAAGGTCCTCCACATCCTGATTCTTCCCAAACATTATATTTCTTATCATTTTGTTTTCCATACCGCGGGCAAACTTTGTTCCCAGTCCTCCTTTTGCTTCATTTATGGCCATCTTAGCAGCCATCCGCCCAAAACTCTCTCCCTGAAGCCTACGAACTACAGAAGAAATAGGTGAAAGTACTCCAGCTACAGCTGCCCCCACAAAAGGAGGAAGTACGTGTGCATTTACTACATTACCCACGCCAAATACCGCCTCAGCCAATGTTCCTCCTGTAACAGCACTTACTATCGGAAGAGCCACTGTACTTCCTCTGGCTTTACTTCTTTCCGGTCCACCGGCCAAAAATCTTGCCCTAATTCTTGCATTTACCTGGGCTGTTGCATGATGAGTATCGGCAGGATTTACACGCGTTCGTTCTGAAGCGGTATTCTCAACTCTTGCAGGCGTAGTAGGCTGCGTTACTGGTGTAGATTCAGGTACATTATCTGGCATAATTTATGTTTAAATCCAGTATTGCACAACCGATTTCTATTTGTCAACTCCACCACCACTATCAGGTTTATATCTAAACTCTTTACCATCAAAAGTTACTGTTCCATGACTATCATCCTCCATCCTATTTCCTCCAAATACCATATTGCCCCCACTATCAACACCTACCATATCATCAATACCGCTAAACCATCCCGCAGTTGGCCTGGATATTCTTTCCATATCATTGCTTATCGCCGCAAAACCTATACTAGTATTGTTTGTCTCTATCCTAATTGGTGTATCCATAAACCAGCCAGCTTGGTTTTGAATATATATGATCCCGCCCGACCATGGTTTTATCCTCGTCCGGATAAAAGACATCGAAAGTCTATCCTTACCAAAATATCTATCATTACATTTACCTAAATCTGTTCTTATTACCGGTTTTCCTTCTTCATTTTTTCCCACAGCATAAACTCCCGTAAAATCTTCAGGGAAATACCTCCCATCAGGAGACCTATCAAACCATATATCCTTTTGCCCGGGCTCAGTAGCAGGTATCTTTAGTTTCGCTCCTAGCTCAGGAACCTTGTGCTTCACGGCAATTAGTGTTACCTTCCCATTTGTAGCAAGCACCCTGACAGCCTCAACTTTATCGTGAAATAGAAAACTATCCAACTCCAGTGGAGAACCGTCTAATCTATTCCATTCCAGTTCATTCACCAATCCAGAATTATATCTCTTCAACATCATCTTTCTAAATTCCTCATAATTTCGAGGAAATCCCTCCTCGTCAATTAAACTAGATATCTCTTTGTCCTTCATTGCTTCCAAGCTTTCTGCCAAACGCGGAGGAAGATTGGTCGTATCTCCTGTTACCAAAGCATACCGCAATGCATATGTTTCAGCCTTTTCTCCCAAATCTTCTCTTACTTTCTCCAAAGATCTTTCTGTGGTTACAGCCGCTAATTTTTCTTGTAATTCAATCTTCGCTTTATTCAGTTCTTCTATCGTAGCTTGCAGAACTTCTATATTAGCCTGCTTCATTCCACCCATAGCCTTCAACAACTCCTGCTTTACGGTTTCTTCTCCAGGCAGTATCTCACGTTGTATATCGCTTAAATCTGAGGAAGCAACCATATCATATAAATTAGAAAGCGCAGAAGATACAGAAACAGCATGAGCTTTACTTTGCCCTTTTATCATTGACTCATCTGCCAAGGCATTAAAAGCAAATCTTAGTGCCATCTTCTGGGAAGCATTTAGAGACGAAAGAGACTGTTCTTTATTATAAACTCTAGAAAGCTCCGAGAAATCCAGGACAGTAGTAGTTTTCTCATTTTGTCTAACTTGCACTTCCAATATATCCTCTCCTTCGGCCTTTCTAATACCAAAACCAACTGATACCTGACCCCGAAGACCTGGATCATCAGCCCACAGTTGTTCTGAAAGATTCTTGTTTAGCCTTGGCCCAGCTCCATCGACTGATCTTATAAGACCAATTGTATTGCTCTGGAAAAAAGAAACCGTTTCACCAAAATCCTTAGGCGTAAGTTTTTTAAATTCTATTTGAGGTTGTTCTGGAATGGAAGGTGGCATATATAAAATTAAATTATTAGTCTATAACCATTATGAGAGTACCAAAAAAAAGAGTCAAGCTAAAACTTGACATTTATCTTCAAAATTCATACGCTTAATATATGGGCACAACAGCTCCCGCTGAAAATCTAAGCAAACCACCACAAGAATTTAAAGTCGATGATCAGGCAGGGCTATCCAAACCCAAAGCTGATACCACGGGTGCCTCGGCGGCATTTGGCATAAAACCTACTCTTGCTGTACCTGAAACTACTGCCTCAACCTCTTCTACTGATCAAGCAAAACCCCCTATTACCTATGATGAAGCTCTGGAAAAGCTAGCCACTCACGATATAAATCCTTTATTGATACCCGATCCTCAAGAAGCGGTTAATCAGCTTACCGTAAAAGGAATACCACTTGAGGAAGCACAGACAATTATTCAAGCGGGTTATGAATTAGAACATCCTCCATGGGAAGTAAAAATTGAGATGATCCCAGAACCGGAGGTAATTTTAAAACCCACCGATTTAGCCAGTTTGGGAATTAGAGGTTTTAATTCTAAACTAAGCCGCCAAGATAGAACTGCATTCATACAAGCAATGGCAAAAAATAAACTGGGATCAGAATTATCTGAAACCGAAGCAAGTCAATTATTAGACGATTATGAAAAAGCATCCGCAGCTTCTGCTACACCCCCCCCAGCAACTCCAACATCAGCAGAACTATCTCCCCCACCTGAACCGCCAAAACGATCAGAACCTCCACCACCACCCGTCGTTGAACCACCACCAGGTTTTAATGAAGGACTAGCCCTTGAAAGATATTTAGATAATGGTCTTGTTACCAGATCTTTAGACCGAGGCCTATGGACTTATAGAGTAATTCCCATGAGAACCTCAGATTCCAATCCTGAAATCCAAAGACAAGCGCTCAACTGGAATATAGATCTTATAACTGGGAAAGTTGTCCGTTTAGAAGAATATGATTTGCGATTTCCAGGATTATTACAGGAGCTAATGCGGCCCCTTAGTGAAAAAATTAAGATTCGCGTAGGGGATAACCTCAAAGATAAAGCAACTTCTGAAGAAAAAATAATTATTAATATATATAATCAGGTAGCAAAAACCCTTCAGGATCTTCGTGATGTTCCCCAACTCACATTATCAGTTGCTCTAAGTCGCCTGAAACCAACACTAGACACCGGACTATTTGCGCAAAATAAAGAGTTTAAACAAGCACTCCTCAGTGAAGTTACTGCCATGCTTAACGGTACTTCATCGAGAATTCTTACTGCAACTGTTGATAAAAACCCCGGTCAAAAAGCCGAACCAGTCCCTGGAACTCTCACCAAAAAAGCAGAAACCCCTGCTCCCGCAGCTCCACCATCTACAGCAACTAAGGAATCAGCAGTTCCAAAGCCCCCGACACCGGCTACTCCGCCATCCCCACCCCCAGACGCAGGCACCAAAGTAGATACGCCACCTGCTGATATGTCTACTAGAATAGACTCTACACCGCCTTCTATAGAATCTACCACTCCAGCGGACCTGGCCAAATTACCATATGCAGAAGCTGCGGAGAGAGTAAAAGATCTAGACGCCGCCAAAATAGCAGAACTCTCCAAAACAACCCAAGGAAGAGCAGTTCTCGCTTCAATAGTCGACATGCTCACACCGGAACAATTAGCCCTAATACCTCCACCAGATAGACAGAGTAGATATTTGGGTCAATACGGTGTGACTCTCAATTTAAGTCCAGTAGATCTAAACGTTCTGGAAAGTTTTATAAAAAACAGACTGACAAGTATGACTGATCCGGCTGAAAGACGATTAATTATAGCCCAGGCGGTCCAGGATGCTCACCAAGCTGCTGCAGATTTACATACTAAGTTTCCTTCTAAAAGACCGGACGAAATGACAGATACGGAAATAGCTCAAAATCTGGCTCAACATAAAAAATTCCGTACCGCTCGGTTGTTTATCAAACTAGGGTAGGGGATCACGAAGGATTTTTGCTTCTCTCAAGTTGCTTTTTCACTTCGACCATATCCTCCTCAGTCTGTGAGGCTTCCAATTTCTCTGCAAATTCAAAATAAAGCTTGGCCTTCATTTCCTCAAAGTCATTCTTAGAATACTGTTTTTCTCCTTGTGCCATCTCCCACATCATCCGGTCTACCTCTTTCTTCAGCCTTATCTGATAAACCGTCGACAAAGTAGTCCAGCATATTTCCGCCAGCCTGAATTTCTGATCTTCAGTCATAGTAGGAAGTTTATCCAACATCGCCTTCCGATTTTCATCAGATAGCGGTGTCGTTTTTAGAAGCGCTTGCATTGTAATCATATTTTTATCCCGTAGCTGCTCTATGAGCTCTGTACACACGTCTATCAGCAGCCTGAAGAGAACCCTTCAGATCAATTCCTGATGTCAAATTCTCAGTCACCACCGCTTCCATAACAGCTCTTCCTATCTCTCTCTTCTGCGCCAAAATATTTTTTAGATACTTGGGATCATTCTGCATATCTGTATTAAAAGCTTGCACTATATCATCTTCCCATACTTGATCAGCTGGAGCAATAGTTTGGGGTTTACCTCCCACTCCTTTTGCAATTTTTTTCCTGCGGAAAGAACCGGTCCTATCATTCGGTTCAATAAGATATGTAGTTCCATCCTCCATTTCATACTCAAATCCCTCCACCTTACCTCCCACGGCCAACCTTCCAGCCTGACCAGCATCCAGATAGGCATCAGATACAGCGGCATAAAAATAATCTACCACATCTTGAGGTAGTCTCTCCATATATTGATCAAAATCCTCAAAATTTTTAAACTCTGCCGGCACAGGTCCTGCAGCTCCAGTATGTATATTCTTCAACCTAAGTGTTATCGGTACCCGTGCTACTCCTGTACCTGCTATTCCTCTTGCCCCACCCTCAGCCAAATGCATCTCTATATAAGCATCAGGCGCCTCTGTACTTGCCCATCTTATCTCGTCAGATTTCATGATAGAAGCCTTACTATCTTTCTCACCTATCTTATTTTGCACTTGGTCTCGATAGACTTGTATTTGAATATTCAGAAGTTCCATGCTGGCCTCCCCAGACATCCTGTAATAATCAAAAAAAGCTGCATTTTGGTGAACAAGCTCATCAAGATATTTTCCCTTTTCCAGTCCCTCAGTCTCTACAATTCTACCCGTTGCATCTCTCTTAAACACTCTGTCGCCTCCAGGCATTCCAGTTTCTTTATATTCACCACTACTGCTTTCCTGAATAGATTGATCCACGACGTCAACTGCCATTTGTACCTGCACAGCCTCAAGGAGTTCCCCGGTTTCTATTTCCGCTACTCTCCCATCAGCATATCGTAAATCCTGAACTATTGTACCCTTAGGATCACCTGGCTTCTCATGACTGACCACCCACAAAGACTCATATCTATCATCATAAGAAGCTACGTTCACATACCTAGCCACTGATCTGGAAGCCAAAGCTATACCGTCATTTCTTAATGCTTCCTCGATCTTAGGCGCTACCCCTTGAGGGATTTCTTGGCCTTCATAAAACTCATTTGGAGATGTAATCGCGTCAAAATCATATTTCCTCAAGCGTTTTGGTTTAAATATCTCGCTTCCCCCTGTTGACCCCGCCTTCACTACCTGGTCCCGAAGCATAAGTCGCACCGCTTCGCTTATCTCCCATTTGTTATGCCTGGATATTTCTGCTAAAACCTTTTCTCTTATGTCTTTAAGCTCGCCTTGTAAAACCACTCGAGCATTCTTTACAGCATCCGGTAACTTTTCCCTTTTCTTATCAGTCTTATACCAATTTCTAAGCGCTGTATTAAGAGATGCTGTTTTTAATCTTATCAATGCATCATTTCCTGACAAATCTATCTGCAAATTAAACTCTTTTATATATCCTAGTAAAACGTCATAATCAGTCATTCTCATTTCAGCAACTATTGGGTCATATCCCAAAGCAGGCTTATTTTCTTCCAACCCTTTTTTATTTTGCCTACCCACTGTCTCTCTCAAAACTTGAACTCCATAACATAAACCCGTGGAAGCATCAATTTCCGCATCACTTAATTGTTCCGCTCCCAGTCGATGAACTGCTTGTTGTATCGCAGTGTAGTTATCGACAAGTGTAGATTCTATCGCTCCCTGAGCGCCTATTGCTTCTATAGTAAGCTCCCCACCTTTTGCCGACTCAGCCTCAATTAAACCATCAAGATTTGCTTTGGCTTCGTTTAACCGCCACAATAAACTACCGGACATATTAATATCACCAATTTTTGCTTCCAACTCCTTCAGTCTTCTATTACGCCTTTCTATTTCATTTTTGGCAGCATTTATATCGTCATCATAGACAAATTTAGCCTTTGCCTCTTTAAATGTCTTTAAAGCTGCATCATAATTATCAATCGCTTTCTGTCTTGCTTTCTCTAGTTTTTCTATATCTTCCTTTGCTTGATTTCTAATCCCAGTCTTTATCTCATCAGCATTACTTACTTTCGTAGGATCCACAGCAGCAAGATCTTTATCTCTTTGCGATTCAGTAGCTTTTATCTTACCTGGTATATCTTTAATAGCATCATCTTGTGCTGTTCTTTTTTGCTTTAAATCAGAGTCTGCAGATTCATATGCCGCTTTTGCATCTGCATACGTTCCGTCTCTTTGAGCTTGAAGTTTCTTTTCCCTCGCTGCTTGAGCTTGACTCTGTGCTTCTGCAATACCAGTCGTGTCACCTTTTAATTTTGCTATTTCTTTCTGTACGCTGTTCGACTCACTTAACAGACCGTCATACGCTGTTTGAGCTTGACTCTTCTTAAACGCTATATCACTTTTATCAGTCACTTTTAATCCCGCAAGAGTCTGCTTAGCTACATCTATCTCTCCTTGAAAAGTCCCTTCCCTCATCTCTCCCTGGAGTTCCAAAACCATATCATTAGCCCAATCTCCGGCAGCTCTCTCCATAGCCTCATAAAGAACCGCGTTTCTCTGCTGACCAGGCAATTTATCATAAACCTGTTTTTTTTCAGCTGGTGACAGATCCGCCCATTTTTTCTTTCCTTTATAATATTTCTCATCATCCAATATTCCCCGCCTGTCAGTATCCCCCCTGACTCCGCCATATATCTCATTTTTTATGAAAGTATGCACTTTGTTATCTACATTCTCATTACTCCCTAGTACATCCCTATGCAAGTTTTTAAGAGCTCTCAGGGGGTTTTTATTATCTCTAAGACCTCCCATCATGTCTTCCAAAAGATCATCTATAGTTCCATCTACTTCTTTGATCCTCTGCTCCAAAGCCTCTCTCGTCATTTGATCATACCCATAAGATGTTATCGCCTCAGTCACCAATTTTGGACCAAAATCATCCACCATCTCCTGATAATCCGGGGAAATCAATCGATCAGCCATACGTTGAATAAAACCAAAATCACCATGGAACTGCTCTCGAAATTTTTGTCGCCAGTCAGGATCATTTCGATTGATGTCTTTTAATACATATGCCAAACCTGCTCGTAGCTCAGCATTTAAGGCTAAATAAGCTGCTCCCAATTCTGAAGAGGTGATCACGGGCTTTTCCGCATTTAGTCTAGCTTGTTCCCCTGGGTTACCTCGTGCAGCATCATATTTCTTTTGCCAATCATCCATTCTTTTTGAAGCATTATAGTAGCGTGAAGAAAAAATAAGCGTATCCGGCACATCTCTATCACTTCTGTTTGTCTGCAAAAAAGTATATCCCAAAGTATTGGCCACCCTTCTACGCGTGTTGTCCCCAAGAGATACATCTGTGAGGGGATTTTGATGCTGTCTATTAAATTCCGTAACCTTAGCCGCTTCCCGTTGGCCACCGGGTACACCAGCTTCTCCCGCTGCTGTACGAGCACCCGAAGCCGTTCCTACCGCAGTTATAGCTTGTGGTCCCACTGGTATAGGTTCTGTAGGCATAGTACTAAATCCACTGTATCAATATTTAGGATGGTTTGCAACTCAAAAGTTTACAGGAAACTGAAGTTTATGTTATCGTAAAATTATGACATCAGCCGGAGAAATCAACTGGGGAGAAAGAGACAATAGATGGGGTGACATTACTAACTTCGTTTCCCAGCTAGAAAATGACTTTGGACCCAATGCAGTATTAGCATCAACTGCCATACTATCCCTCCTCGGGATAAAAATAGACACTTATACCAAATATGACATTGATGATCTGGTAAACTTCCTCCCGGAACGGTTCGCCCAACTAAACCAGTGGCTAACAGACAACGGCTACAGCAGCCTCAACTATAAAAAGCCTCTTGTTAGAAAAGTGATTAGCTTCACACCTGATCCCCTTCCTACTAAAGCCGCTTTACTAGGTAGCTTACCAACTCCCGCAGATCAAGCAAAATTAAATCAGAACATTACCACTCTGGCTCAATCTTTCAAAAACGGACTGGAAATGGGCTGGCAACCTAAACAATTAATTAGCGGCTTTCTGCAAACAGCTATTACCCTCCCTCCACCCGCCACTCATGACGCTCCCCAAACCAGAGGACTGCTCCAAGCTATAACCAATACACCTTCCGGCAACAATTTTCCCTATCTTCAAAAACAACTCTTCATCTGATCTCTCCAGTTGGACATCCTCATTCATCTTTAGTAACATAAAATTAATATGGTAGAAGGAGGAGGAATAGGCGCAAGAATGAGAGGAGCTATTAAAGGGGCCGCCCATGGAGTAGGAGCAAAGGCGGGAGGGATTGGAGAAGCTATCGGAAGCCATCTTCCTCATCAAACCCCCGACTCAAGCTCCAAACCTTTTGTGACAGTCACCGTAGATAATGGAAAAAGAAGGTTTGAACCATCGCAATCTGACCCACTCGACGTTCTCAAACCACCTACTACATCCACTCCCGACACTTCCGCAGCCAAAGCGCCTGAAACTGTGCCCGCCAAACCCCTCACCGATCGCATAAAAGATGCACTAAAACCTGAAAATACCGCCGGAAAACTGGACCATATTGCAATGACTGACGATCAGATCAACGCAGAAGCACAAACAAGATTTAATACTCTTATAGCCGAAAAGGGCGCCGCAAATGTAGACGATAAAACTGAATTGCCTAGTTTAATAAAACAAATCAAAGAAGAACAAGAAAGACTTAAACAATCACTCGAAAAAGCCAGACTGGTCGCTGGACAAGCCCAATCTATGGCCGAAGACGGCTCAGTGGAAAATCCTTCCACTCACCAAAAAGAATATCTGCAAGTTCAAGACCTGGTCGACGCTCTGAAAGCCACTCATACTCCAGAAACCAACGCTCTTGCTCAGGACGTTGAAGTAAGTGGCTGGGTAATAGATCCTACCAATCCCAACCAACCCATGGATCGATTAACCTATATAAAAACTCAAGTTGATAACCAAAACAGGGATGGCAAAATGACTTTAGAACAAAAAAAGGAAGCAGCTATAGCCTGGGGACAAGATTTCGATAGAAACGCAAAGTTTATGCGTTCTCCCGAACAAATCGCCCAAGAAAAAGCCGCTTCCTCGAACAAAACACCCGATCAAGCCGCCGCGGAACAAAAACTTACACCCCAGGAAGAACTTGATGACTCGCTTACGGCATTAGATGAAATGGACAGACTTCTCAACAATGATGAACTTCTCAAAGATAAAAAAACCGCCGCAGTTGTATATAACGCCATCGCCATGATCAAACTCGCTCGCTATCCGGGTTCAATTAAAGATTTTGCGGGTCTACCGTGGCGACTACATTTTACTCGTAGCACCCTAAGATATGCCTATGATACGCTAAAAACAGTTAAAATAAAAGGTAAAACCGTCTCTGATTCCCTTAAACCTGAATCCAAAACCAGCATTGAAGGTCTCGTGTCAGGCAATCAAGGCGCCAAGGATTACCAAGCTGAAGTTGTCCAATACATGAAAAACCTTTTGGAAATCCAAGGTCAATGGAATCCTGCTATGGAGCAACTGTTTAATACAGAAAATTTCGCCATGACTGCCATGACCACACTTACCGCCACCATGCCAGGAAGTCATGTCGACACCGTACTGGAGGGAAACCACTTCATCAAAAAGAATAATCTCCAAAAAGCTATGAAACCAAATGTCAAACCCATACGACAGGCAATTTTTGGCGACTGGAAACCCGAACAGGACGAACATTTCTATAAAATGGCTGGACTCTATGTCAAAGAAAGAAAAGGACTTATTGGGTTTCTTCAAAAATATGGCAAAAGCAGTGGAGGAATATTTTTCATGATGATGCTCATGAAACTTGATGAATATCTAAATACAGGCGTGACCAGCGGACAATCAGGAGGTGCGGCAGGACCAGGTTAGCAAAATGATCTTTTCATCTATTTCTTTCTTCATCTTTCTCCTCTCTATTTTTTTCCTTGTACCTCATATAAATACCGCAGTCTATCATCTTGTCCTTCTCCTTACCCGCAGTAAAAAAATCGCCCTCGGCATCTTACTTTTTATTCTCCTTCCCGGCACTATCATTCATGAACTCAGTCATTTCTTAGTTGCCACACTTCTTTTTGTCAGAACCGGAGAATTGACGGTAATTCCAAAGGTGGAGGAGGAGAGTATCAAAGCCGGCAGCCTCAAACACGCCAACACAGATCCCATAAAAAGAACTCTTATTGGTATAGCACCAATGATAATAGGATTAATTATTATCTACTTCCTCGGAAATATAATTTTCAATCAGTTTTCAAATTTTCCTCTTCTAATAGCTAATAGCTATTTGCTAATAGCTGTCTCTCTTTCCATGTTTTCATCAAAAAAAGACCTCGAAGTTGCCATTTTTGTAGTTCCAATTTTTGCTCTCATTATGTTAGCCTTATATCTAAACGGCCTGACAGTTACATTCTCTCAGGAACTCTACCAAAAAATAAGCCATGTCTTATCTCAGTTGAATATTTATCTTCTGCTCGCGTTGGGATTAGATATCGTAGTTTTTCTATCTCTAAAAAGTCTTATTATTATTTTTCAAAGACTATTGAAAGTAAAAATTGTTAGCTGACTATACACTCGCGGTTTGTGAGGGGAGGGGAGATGCACCGGCTACAACAGCACCATTGACAGGTGGGATTGATGTTTGAGATTGAGTTGTCTGATCGGAAACTGTAGGCGGCGTTTCACTCATCGTAAGTGGCACATCAGCTGGATTTACTCCCGCAGGTTGTTCTGCTATTTTAGTCTTATCGGTTTGAAGATTTGGCTGATTGGTTGTTTGGTCCGCCAGCTGGCGGATTGGATTATTGGCTTCTATAGGCTTATTACTTTCCACTGGCTTATTTTCCCTTTTCTTCACATCAAATGTAAATTCATCGCCATTGAAATCCACCATCACCGTATCGCCGGATGCTAAACTTCCTTTTATAAGTAGTGATGATATCGGATTTTCCATCACTCTTTGTATGGTTCTTCGAAGTGGCCTTGCCCCATATATTGGATCATATCCCTCTCGCGCTAATTCTTTCTTTGCCTGATCAGTTGTAGAAATATATATTCCCTGATCAGAAAGTAGCTTCCCCAACATTTCCATCTGCAATTCCACAATTTTTACCATATGCCGTCTAGTCAAAGGCTTAAATACCACCACCTCATCAAAACGGTTTATAAGTTCAGGCCTGAAGAATTTCCTAAGTTCCTCCATCAGTTTTTCCGCCAAAGCCTTAAATTTATCATCCGCCTCACTTTTTTCGCCATCACTTTCTGAAGATCCCAAGGGTAGGGGATACTCATTTGGCGCTGATATATTTGCGAAAAGTTCTACAACATTTCCTGTAACCCATTCATTTTTTGTTGCATCATTTCTTTTCCAGTATTTTCCCTTAGCAATAATTATCTCCTCTCCTGTTGGATTAAAAAGATGCACATCCCATTTTTCAGTTGGCAATCCTACTTTTTCTTGCCTTTGCGACTGCACCAAATTACCCTGCCTTTGATCATTTGTTAATTGGTCATTTTTCTTTATTGGTCCGCCTGCTGGCGGATTGGCTAATTGGTCTATTGGTTTATTATTAACTACTGCTCCCTGAAAATATTCATCCAGCCGTCCCGTCACCCAGTCTTTTGTTTGCGGATTCTCTCTCCTCCAATATCTGTCTTTACAAGTTATCACTTCAAGTCCGGTTGGAGATACCGAATGAGTTGACATAAAAGCAGTCGGAAGCTGTTCATCTGGACGATCAGGAAGAGCGTTTGCTACGACTTGATTCTTCACATAATCTATAATGCTTTCCAAGCTCCACTCTTTAACAGTCGTAGAAGTCCTATACCAAAGCATGTCTTCTTTTGTTAGAGTCTCAGACCCATCAGGCGCTATGAAATGAGTATCAAAATCACTGTTTGGAAATCCACCCTTTCCATCCTTCACCACTGATCCCGCAAAATAATCCATAAGTAATCCGCTTTTCCATTCATTTCCTTCTTTTACTTTTTCCCAGTACCTCTCACCCAATGTAATTATTTCCCGTCCCGTAGGAGAAACTGTATATGTCCTAAACAAAGGAATTTCCTCATCTTCCTTATCCTCACCCAAACTATCCTGCTGTATAAGTCCTGTCCCTATATTTGAAGTGCAAATAACTATCGTATTTTTAAAAGAAATAGTATGTCCCTTATTATCAGTCAGTCTCCCGTCATCCAACATTTGTATTAGTATATTAAATACATCAGGATGAGCTTTTTCTATTTCATCCAGAAGTACCACAGAATAAGGCCTTCTTCTTACAGCTTCAGTCAGCTGTCCGCCTTCTTCATAGCCTACATAACCAGGTGGCGCTCCAATGAGTTTCGCCACTTCATGTTTCTCCATATACTCTGTCATATCCAGCCTCACCATCATTTCGCTACTGCCAAAAAGAATCTCTGCTAATACCTTGGCAAGCTCCGTCTTACCCACACCAGTTGGTCCCATAAATACAAACGATCCAATCGGTCTTTTACTCGACTTTAGTCCCGCCCGTCCGCGCCTTACCGCCTCAGCAATAGCCGATACCGCCTGTTCCTGATCTATAAGCTTTTTATGTATAAGATCCTCAAGTTCCATCAGTTTTTCCGACTCCTTCGCTGTCAGTCTGGTTACCGGTATATGAGTCCATCTGGAAACTACATCAGCAATCACTGCCCCCGTTACTTCATTCGTACTTGTAGATTTCTTTACCTGATAATCCTTATTAAGCTCAGTAAGTTTCTCTCCTATCTCTTGAATTTCTTTTTTATGCTGATCACTCTTTACCATATCGCCCATTTTTTCCGCTTCTTTGATTTCATTTTCCAGCCTCACTTTTTTGTCTTCAAAAGTTTTTATTTCCTCAGGCAGTGATATTGCCGGAAGTCGCACAGATGCCGCCGCCTCATCTATAAGATCGACAGCCTTATCAGGCAAAAATCTATCAGAAATATATTTTTGTGATAACCTCACAGACCAATCTAAAGCTTCATCACTTATTTTTACTCTATGGAAAGCTTCATATTTATCCCGAAGTGCTCTTACCATTTCTATAGCCACCTCTGCCGTTGGTTCATTCACTATAATTGGTTGGAATCGTCTCTCAAGCGCTGGATCTTTTTCTATATATTTTCTGTATTCCACAACAGTCGTCGTTCCAATAGCCTGAAGTTCTCCGCGAGCCAAAGAAGGCTTGAGTATATTGGAAGCATCCATTGTACCCTCGCCTCCGGATCCCGCCCCTACCATATTATGTATTTCATCAATAAACAAAATTATGGCACCCGATGAAGCTTTTACATCTTTCAATAAATTTTTAAGCCTTTCTTCAAATTCTCCCCTATGCCGTGCTCCGGCAATAAGCGACATAAGATCAAGCGACAAAATTCTTTTATTAAGAAGCGTCTCGGGCACATCTCCGTGGGCTATTTTTTGCGCCAGTCCCTCTACAATAGCCGTTTTACCCACTCCAGCATCCCCAATTAAAACCGGATTGTTTTTAGTTCTACGAGATAGTATATGTATCATCCTCTCTATTTCCCATGATCGCCCCACTACCGGATCAAGAAGTCCCTGTTTTGCTTTAGCGGTCAAATCCTCGGCAAAATCTTCCAAAGAAGAAGACTTTTTCTCTTCCTCTTTTTTACCTTCCTTCTTTCCCGTCACCTTTTGATCCAAAACTGAAGTAGTGATGTTAAACTTGGAAAGAATCTGTGAAGCAAGCCCCTCTCCTTCATGAGAAAGAGCAAGAAGAATATGCTCAGGCGATATGAATTCGTACCCCAAAGATCGCGCTGAAGACAGAGAAAGTTCCAATACCCTCTTTACCCTCGGCCCGAACTGGGGTGGGGGAGAACCCGGTTTATATTCCACCGTTCCTTTTTTGAAATTTTTTTCCAGTTCCTTCTGTATATCCGGTGGATTACTTTTAAGCTCGGTCAAAAGTTGATAGATAGCACTATCAGACAGAAGTCCCCACAATACATGCTCAGTATCCACAAGCTGTACACCAAGCTCCCGACCCTTAGCCACTCCGTTCATAAGCGCTTGATTTGCCCGTTGTGTAAGTCTTGTCATTACATCCATTCCCACTCTCTTTCCCATTTTTGTATTAGCGTTACTACTCACATTCGCATTCGCTCCCGGAGTAACCCCAGTAGTTTGCTGATCCGGAAAAGTCGTTGTTTGCGTTTTTGTTTGAACAGGTACTGTTGGAGGATTTCCAATCCCCGAATAAGAAACCGCCCCGCTTTGTGAAGAAGTGGTCGTTTGCGTAGTCTGAGTCACCACCCGTTCATCTGTCCCCGAAGGAAAAGAACTGGGCGTCCCAGTTTGTTTTTTGAAATATCGCGATAAGTTAAATAAATTACCGGGCATTACTCAAAGTAAACCATAAATCAAATAGGGTGTCAAGCTAAAACAAGAAAGTAGTAATGACCTTTTCACGCCTATGTATGCTGTTAAGTTGTTATTTGATAGATTATGAACCAGTTGCGTCGTCAATTTTCACGCTCTAATCTTATAGAATAAGATATTAATCAATATGGAACAGCATCCTGTCCCACGCAACATTTCTAGCTTCCAGTTTCATCTTGTAGGGGATATGACCCTCAAGCAGTTTGGCTACCTTGCCGGCGGTGTAATTATAGCCTATATAGTCTATAAACTTCCCTTACCCTCTATAATCACACTACCCATAGCTTTTCTTATTGCACTTACCGGCGTCGCCTTTGCCTTTCTTCCTATCCAGGAAAGACCTCTTGATCGTTGGCTTATAGCCTTTATTAAAAGCATCTATTCGCCCACTCAATTTATATGGAGAAAAAACAATCCACCTCTTGCCCTCCTTACTCAGGAATTAGGCCGGCCCTTAAAAAGCCTGACCCACGAACACGCTGTAAATCATCAAATAGCCGGTCAAAAATTAAACGCCTATCTTTCTTCCCTTCCTCCTGCTTTTGACAAATCCGTAAGTCAAAAAGAAAAAGCATATTTAGATAACACTCTTTCTCTTTTTAATACTACAAATGTCGCCAAAAAAACTATCACGCCAAACATTATTCCCGTACAACCTCCGCCAGCTCAATCTATTAAACCACCCCTAACATCCTCTCATCCCCAAACATCTTCACCTCCTATTGTAAAATCTATAACACAAGAATCTACCTCTCAAACACCCAAACCCCAAGCTGTCAAAACAGTTACACCAGCCGTTTCTCATCCTTCTGAAAATCGCCTTGCAGAACTTGAGCAAAAACTAAAAGAGCTTTTATCCGAAAAAGAAAAACTAACTGCCCTTAAATCACAAAACGAGATTTTAAAAACCGACACGGCCGCCAACAAAAATACTCCGACAATCAAAGTAATAGATGAAAATTCTCCACCCTCACAAGGAATACCCTCTGTCACCACCCAAGACTTTGCCGGTATGCCCAGCATCCCATCAGTTGGTAATATAATCATAGGAGTCGTCAGAGATAATCTTAAAAGACTCCTTCCCGGAATTATTATCACCGTCAAAGACCCCTCAGGCATGCCTGTCCGAGCCCTAAAAAGCAATAAACTAGGTCAATTTGCCGCAGCTACCCCACTTCAAAACGGTCACTACTTTATAGAAATTGAAGATCCCCAAACCCGCTTCCACTTTGACACTATAGAAATAGAACTAGTCGGTAAAGTATTCATGCCTATTGAAGTAATTGCCAAAGGCCAAAGAGAAATTCTGCGCGACAAACTATCTCATGAATTGTTCGGTTCACAAACATTATGACACAAACTACTGCCCCCATACGGGCGACAACCCAGGAATTCTTGGAAATAGAAGATATCATCGATGATACTCTTATCCTAAAAAACGGCGCCGCCGCCATAGTATTGGAAACCACAGCCGTTAACTTCGGACTACTTTCCGAAGAAGAACAAGACGCCCTCATCTATTCTTATGCCGCATTCCTCAATTCCCTCTCTTTTCCCCTCCAGATAGTCATTATGTCCAAAAAAATGGATATTTCTTCCTATCTCAATGAAATCATCTCCTCCGAAGGTAAAGAAACCGATATTACTATCAAAAGCCAGCTTAAAAAATATCATCAGTTTATTATTTCTATCGTCAAAGAAAATAAGGTCCTAGAAAAGAAATTTTATTTGGTTCTTCCTTTTTCTCCCCTGGAACTGGGAGCCAAAGGAGCCTTTTCCTCCTCCAAATCTAAATTAAATTATAGCCGCGAATACATTCTCGGGAGAGCCAAAGCTTCTCTTATCCCCAAAAAAGATCATGTTCTCCGCCAGCTTTCCCGCATTGGCCTTAAAGGCCAACAGTTAAACACTCAAGAGCTTGTAGAAATTTTTTACGCCATATTCAACCCAACCACCGGCAAAGCCGAATTGGGTGACGTCAAAGGTTATACCAAACCCTTAGTTGAAGGATTAGGAGAAGTAAGATGAACCTGTCTTTATTTGGAACCAAAAAGGCCCCTCAAACACCGCTTCCCAAACAGGCGGCCGCACCCACATCAAAAGAGGTTAATCATGCCGCAAATAAACTTGCTCGTGGATCGCTTTCCATAAAAGACATTATCGCTCCATCACTTGTTGAAGTGGATTTCGACTATTTGAAAGTAGGCTCAGGTTATTATAAAACCCTCTTTGTAGCAGGTTACCCCAGATTTGTTTCTGCCAATTGGCTTTATCCTCTTATTTCTTACGATCATTCTCTTTTTATATCTTTATTTATTTATCCGGCCGAAAGCAAAGTCATTCTTGAAGATCTAAAAAGAAAAATAGCAGAAATGGAAGCCACCATCCAAACCGATATAAAAAGAGGCCGGGTTGTTGATCCTGGTGTCCAGGTAGGCCTCGATGATGCCCTTGCTCTTCAAGCTCAACTTGCCAAAGGAGCCGAACGTTTTTATCAATTCGGCTTATACATTACTATACCAGCCGAAACCGTCGTAGAATTAAATGAAACAGCCAAAGAAGTCGAGTCTACCCTCGGCTCCCTTCTTATCATAAGCAAACACGCTACTCTTCAAATGGAAGAAGGATTCAAAGCCAGTATTCCCTTAGGCATCGATAAATTAGATATCACCCGCAACATGGATACCACTTCTCTTGCTACCACTTTTCCCTTTACTACAGCCGCCCTCACCGCCAATAAGGGCATTCTCTACGGCATAAACGAACATGACGGTTCTCTTGTCATCTTTGATCGTTTTAGTCTCGAAAATGCCAACTCAGTTGTTTTTGGAAAATCTGGCGGCGGAAAAAGCTTCTTAGTCAAACTTGAAACCCTTCGCTCCCTTATGTTTGGCACTGAAGTTTTTGTCATTGATCCGGAGGGAGAATATTCCACTCTTACTCGCGCCTTAAATGGGGAAGAAGTAGATTTTACCTTTAATACACCGGTAAAAATGAATCCCTTTGATTTATCAGGTATTGTTGAGGAAGGAGAAAATGAATTAGGTCTAAAAATTCTCTCCCTTCATGCTCTAATGCGTGTCATCATGGGCGAACTCAGTCCTCCGGAAGATGCCCTTCTTGACAGAGCCTTAGTGCTTACATACAAACAAAAAGGTATCACTCCTGATCCAGCGACCCAAAAAAACGAGCCTCCTCTCATGGAAGATCTTTATAAAGTACTTCTAGGAATGGAAGAGGAAAACGCCAAGCGCCTAGCAGAAAGACTGGAAAAATTTGTCAAAGGTTCTCTTGCCGGTATATTCAATCAAAAATCCAATTTCGATATCAAAAATCGCCTCACCGTTTTCAACATCAAAGAACTCGAGGCCGAGCTTAGGCCAATCGCTATGTTTATTATTCTTGATTTCATCTGGACCAAGATAAAAAGAGTTACCAAAAAGCGCTTACTCATCATTGATGAGGCCTGGTATCTTATGAAAAATCCCGATTCCGCCAATTTTATATATGGTATTGCCAAACGTGCCCGTAAATACTATCTAGGCCTTACCACCATCACCCAAGACGTTGAGGATTTTCTAAACACAGATCATGGCAAGGCCATCATCACCAACTCCTCTATCCAAATCCTTCTTAAACAATCTACAGCCGCCATTGATAAACTCACTGACGTCTTTTATTTATCGGGTGGCGAAAAACATCTTCTCTTGTCTACCGAAGTAGGGGAGGGACTATTCTTTGCCGGATCTTCCCATGTTGCCATAAGAATTATTGCTTCCCCCGAGGAATACCAACTCGTCACTTCCAAACCCCAGGAAATTCTCCATGAAAAAGAAGTCTTATCAGGTATAACTCCGCCATCCAATCCTAATCCTCCTTCCCCTCCAAGTCCTTCTACTCCCTCTACACCTCCAACTCCTACTGCTTAATAGTATAATGGTATTATATGGCGACTAACGTAACTCCACCTACCGAAGAAGAAAAAGAAGAAGAGTCTAAATTAAATACAGAAGAACAGGCTCCAGAATCTCACCATAGTCTTCTACAAAACACTCTAACTGCCATGCATGTCTTTAAAGGTCCCAATGAAGCCAAAGATCTCATTCTTGAAGCCTATAAAAACCCTGAAAAACTTAAAGATGCTGAATACAGAAAAAGAGTTAACGAAGCAATTTCCCATACTTCCGGAAGATTAAACTCTTTTTTAATCGGTTCCGAAGCAAGAGAGGTAAAAGAAAAAGTCGAATTAAACCTCAAAAAGTATGCTGACCAATCTAAAATAGAAGCTGAAAAACAATCAGCAACATCTAAATCAGTTACTAATGAACAAAAAGCAACTCTCGCTCCCCAAGAAGTATCGACTACGACAACACCTATCTCTCCACAAGAAAAACCCATCCCAAAAACTGAAACCCAGTCAATATCAACAGAACCTCCCAAATTTACATTATCCGAAATCCAACCCCCTACTAAAAACACACCATCCATAGATCAGCAAGAAAAAATACTAACTCCTACAACTGATCGGACTATTACAGAAACTCCCCCCACAACTCAAGTCACAATGCCAAAAGAAGAGATAGATAATTTACTTTCAGAAGTTGATCAAGATATTTTAAAAAGAACAAATACACACCCCGAAGTTCTGAGAGCTCTTGAAAAAGAATCCAATGATTATTGGAATATTAAGGACAGAGTAAAAGTCTTACAAACCTCATATGCCTGGGATGAATTTATTAATAAACATCCTGATTTAGCACAACATCTTGCCCACCAAGGTCACCCAGAAGTTAAATCAGCTATTGAACGCCGAGAAAGAAACCGTCGGGAATATCAACAAGCAGAAAAAGAAAGAGAAGCTTCCAGAAAACGTCAAAGAGAAGCCTGGGAAAAAGAACAACAAGAAAAACATAAATTAGAGCACTCTAAGTCTCCTCCAAAACAGCCACCCCCACCCTCTATTGTCTTACCATCGTCATCTCCTCTACCAGCTGTTCCTCAATACCAGCCTTTACCTCCCTCAATTTCCCCACCTATACCTCATACCCCACCTCTTTCTCGATCCATCTTATCCTCAAGATTTTCTAGTTTAACAGGAGGATTTAGCAAAATTGCTGGTCGAATATTCGGCGGTATTGGCTCTCTCCTTAAAACCGCACTCCCCAAAATCTTCGGAGCCGCAGTAGGTATTCTAGGAGGAGGAATTCCCTTACTTGCAACTGGAGCGCTCAAATTACTCGACCGCATAACAGGCGTTATAGGTATCAAAGCATCAGAACAACTAAAAAGAGTTACAATTATTGCCGCAGCATGTGTTATTGCAATCCTGGGAGTGGTCGTCTATAAACTTTTTCTAGAAAACACTGGAAACAGCTCTATCCTAGCCAATCCCAATCCTCTTGAAAAAGCAATAATACAAAATTAGTTTTAACTCTGCAATCTCACCGGCATGATTATGTGTAGATATGAGGAACCATTTTTCACAGGCTTAAATACTCCGGGATTAAGCGGTCCAGATGATTCCAAAACCACTTCTTTTTCTGACAAATTATTAAGTAGGTCCAAAAGAAATCTGAAGTTAAAAGCAATCTCACTTTCCTCACCTTCCACTTTAGCATCCACCATATCTTGATTTTCCCCTACTTGCGGAGTATTAGCAGAAAGACTCACCCCGTCTTTATCTATCTTCATCTTGATTATATTCGACGCTCCCCGGGCAAAAAGAGATGCTATCTTCACTCCCTCAAAAAGCGCCTCTTTCTCAAAAATCACTCTTGTCTTGAAAGTCTGCGGCACTATTTTCTCCACATTAGGAAACTCCCCATCAATAAGTCTTGAAATTATCTCCACATCTCCTATGGTAAATATCGCCTGGTTATCGGAAGCTGAAAAATACAATCCCACTTTTTCTGTTTTCTCATCGCTTGCTATCTTTACCACTTCTGAAAGCGTCTTTGCCGGAAGCACCAGACTAACCTCCTCCATCTTTTCCTCCAAAACATCATTTACTATAGATAGTCTATACCCGTCAGTTGCGAAAAATTGTATCCTGTCCGCACTTATCTTCATCTTCACACCCGTAAGTATCGGCCTTCCTTCATCTATTGATGCCGCAAATACAGTTTTGGATATATTTTCCGCAAGTTTCTTCACATTAAAATTTATTTGAGCTTTTTTCTTCTGACTTGCTATAGAAGGGAATTCTTTCACCGGTACAGTATTAAAACTAGCACTCACCTTACTGGTTTTTACCCTAAAAATATCTTTATCAAGCATTATTTCCACTTTTTCCGCAGGTAGTGAAGCTATAAATTCTGTCAATAGTTTTCCCGGTACCGTTATCTCTCCCTCAGTTTCTATCTTAGCCCCAACAGTAATCACAATCCCTGTTTCCAAGTTAGTCCCCATTATCTTTATTTGCCCTTCCTCCGTTTTTATGAGTATATTACTAAGTATAGGAAGTTGTGGTCTCACTGGAACCATTCTGTTAACTATCAAAAGTGCCCGACTCAAATTTTCTTTTAAAATAGAAAACTTCATATTATATTAATTAGTAGTATTAGTAATAAAAAGCGTTTATAAGTGTAAATGTTTTCAGAAATACTGTCAAGAAAACCTAAAATCTTTATATCCTCTGTTTATATCTTCCATCCCAAAGTGTGCATATCTTTGTTGATAAAAAAACAAATTATGTGGATAAGTGTATATCTTGCTTTTTATTCGACAAGTCTTTCTTTTATACCCAATATATCCCCACGAATTTTTTCATCATTTGTTAATAACTTGGCAATTTTCCTCACCCCATAAAGTATGGTAGTATGGTCGCGGCCTCCCAAAAAAGATCCTATTTCCATAAGCGGCATGCCCAACTCAATCCGCAATATATAATAAAGGATTTGTCGTGGTAGCGATAACGGTTTATCACGCCGATCGCTTTTTATTGCCGATATTTTCAGATCATAAAAACCGGCTACCGTATTTAGAGCATGAGAAGGGGATAATTTCCTTTGATTATTCACCTCGATTTTTGTTTTTCCAAGTATGTTTCTCACCATCGCTTCATCAATTGCCGTTTTGCGAGTGGCCGACTCTGTTATCAAGCGTATAAGCGTCCCGTCCAGTTTCCGCGTATCTTCTATATTCGTAGCAATCATCTTGGCTACCTCAATAGGCAAATCGACATTTCTTTGTCTTGCTTTTATAAGAAGAATTGCAGTTCTGAGTTCAAAATCGGGTGGGGAAATATCTATAATTAAACCTCCTTCAAAACGCGATCTGAGTCTATCCTCAAGTCTAGCTATTTCATGAGGAGGTTTATCAGAGGTCATCACTATCTGCCCACCGCTTTGAGCTATGGCATTGAAAGTATAAAAAAACTCTTCCTGCACCGTATTTTTTCCGGCTATAAATTGTATGTCATCCAGAAGGAGAAGATCAGCGCTTCTATATTTTTTCTTGAATACATCCGTCGTTTTGTTTCTTATCGCCTCAATAATTTCATTGGTAAACTCCTCGCCCATCGTAAAAATTACTCTTGTTTTTGGATTTTTTTCGACCAGTACATTGCCTATTGACTGCATCAAATGAGTTTTGCCCACCCCAACGCCTCCATACAAAAACAAAGGATTATATGATGATCCGGGAGAGTTAGCTACCGCCTGTGTGGCCGCATAAGCCATTTGATTAGACGAAGACACCGCATAATTTTCAAAATTTAGGTTCGGGTTCAGTCTGGCGTATCTTTTTATATCAAAAATACTTCTTTCACTTTTTATTTGATTGAAAAGAGGCCCCGACAAAGGCTTTTTGCTAGGAGTTTGCTTAGCCACAAAAGACAAAGTAACATTACCCTTAGAAAGGGTATCCAGTGTATTTTTAATAAGCGATGAATATCTCTTTTCAATAATGTTTATAAGAAGAGGATTGGAACAACCAATTACAGCTGTAGTCTGAGTCAAATCCACTAGTGATGTTTGCGCAAATATCGTTTTGTAAACAGCACGGCTTACCTGAAGTTCTATTTCATTTAAAACCAGCTGCCATAGTTTTTGAGTATCCATAATAAAGATATCCACATCCTAAAAAAGTTATCCACACTTGTCAAGAGAGCATAACTAATACTTTCTATAACTTTTTATCTGTGCTACAATAAACATTAATTATATGCCTAAAAGAACTTATCAACCAAAAAAACTTCGAAGAATTCGCACTCACGGTTTCAGAGAGCGTATGAAATCTTTAGGCGGCAGATCTGTTTTGAAAAGGAGAATAAGAAAAGGCCGCAAAAAACTAACAGTCTAAATTCTTTAAAATGCTACCTCGACAGCACCGTTTGGATTACTCCTCATTTGCAAAAGAAAAATATCCGGAAATGAAAAAAAGCTTTCCCCTATTTTTCTATCATATAAAAAAATCACCAAAGTCAAAAGTCAAAATCCTTATCATTATATCTAAGCGTGTCGCTAAGTTATCTACTATCAGGAATAAAACCAAAAGAATAATAAGTGAAGCTGTTTACCCTCTTCTTACTCATTTAAAGCCAGGTGTTTGGATTTCCATAAGGCCCAAAAAAATTATGTCTAGCTTAAAATCTACCCAAAATACACTACTTGCCGATTTAACTGCTCTTAATCTTTATGATTCTTAAAGGTCTATTTTTATCTGCAATTCGCTTCTATCAGAAAAATCTATCATCTGGCTATGCCTGCAGGTTTATTCCTACGTGTTCGGAGTATACATATCAGGCGATCTCAAACTATGGTATAATCAAGGGATTGTTTTTGGGACTTAAAAGAATTCTTAAGTGTCACCCTTTAGAGCGCGGAGGAATCGATAATCTTAAATGACAGAACCAAACATTTTTAATCAGCTTCTTCTCTGGCCAATATTAAATGTCTTAATTGCTTTTTATAAAGGATTCACATTTCTTGGTATCCCCGGTTCCTTTGGTTTGGCTATCATTGCCGCAACCGCTCTTATCCGCTTACTTCTGCACCCTCTCACTTCTTCCCAGCTTAAAAGTGCCAAAAAAATGAATTCCCTCAAACCCCACATGGACAAACTCAACCAATTATATAAAAATGACAAACAAAGACTTCAAGCCGAACAGCTCAAGCTTTATAAAGAAATGGGTATCAATCCTGCCGCAGGCTGTCTACCTCTTCTTCTCCAGTTTCCCATCTTAATAGCTCTTTATAATGTTTTCTTTCAAGTCTTAGGACAGGGAAATATTGACAAGGTAGTTGCCGATATTAACAAAATTATTTATTCCCCACTTCTTCGTATAAACAGTCTCGACCTTTCTTTTTTTGGTCTAAATTTGGCCAGTCGCCCGTCAGACTGGCAAAAAATTGGCTGGTGGCTTCTTCTTATTCCGGTTGTTACCGCTCTTCTCCAGTTTTGGCAAACAAAATTGATGAGCCCCGCAAATGTCCCAACTAAGAACCAAGATCTAATCCGCCAACTGGCGGACAAGAACGAGAAAGATGGAAAAAAAGACGAAGACATGAGCTCTATGATGCAAAAGCAAATGTCTATTATGATGCCTCTGATGATAGGCTTTTTTGCCTATTCCTTTCCCGTAGGTTTGGCACTCTATTGGAACACTTTTACCGTTTTTGGTATAATCCAGCAAGTTAAAGTGAATAAAAGCCATGACAAAAAGTAAAGACCCCCAATCTGTTGTAGAAAATCAAACTAAAGAGCTTATCGCTAAAATGCATGTGGACGCTCAAGTATCTGTTATTGCCCAGGATGAGAACTACAAGGTCCAGATTGATACCCCTGACACCGGTCTTTTGATTGGTTACCATGGCGAGGTGATAAACAGTCTTCAGCTTATATTGGGCGTTCTAGTCTATAGGGAGCTGGGAGAATGGGTAAGAATTATAGTTGACGTTGGCGATTATAGACAAAAAAGGGAAGAAACCATAAAAAGACTTGCTCTGGATAAGGCAGAAGAAGCAGTGTCCACTGGACAACCGGTATCTCTTCCTTATCTTAGTCCCTTAGAAAGAAGAATAGTGCATCTTACGCTTTCAGAAAATCCCCGCGTCACCTCAGAGTCTGAAGGAGAAGGTAAAGACAGACACATAGTTATCAAACCCCAAAAATAAGGGGTGAAATTTTGAGTCGCAAATTATTTTTTCTTCTCATACTTTTTCTGCCCTCTCAAATCGGTCGTCATTTCTGGCCGCAAAGTTTCCTCGTCTCCGGCATTCGCATAGATTATCTTGCTCCCACTATCTATTTCACTGATCTTATTAAATTAGGCATTCTTGTATCTTTTCTATTTGAGCAAAGGAAAAAACTATCCCTTCTCAAAAAACTTCTTTCCGCAAAATACATGATCCCTTTATTTCTTCTTCTCTTTTTTATAATAAATATCTTTTCTTCCTCATTTAGACTAATCGCTTTTTATAAATCTCTCAAAATAATAGAATTTATTTTCTTGGGATTTTATATAGTCAAGTCTAAGATAAAGCTTCCTTCTCTTTTAATCCCTCTTGCTCTAGGCGTGCTTTTTTCTTCAATTCTCGGCCTCGCTCAACTTATTAAACAAAGCTCTCTAAACGGACTCTTTTATTTTTTTGGCGAAAGAACCTTTACTGCCTCAACTCCCGGTATTTCTCTTATTGATATTAGCGGCCGGCTACTTCTTCGTCCCTATGCTGCTTTTCCTCATCCCAACGTCTTGGGAGGTTTCTTAAGCATCGCTTTAATCTTTATTTTCTTTTTTTTTAAAACGATGAAAAAAAACATCTCATATGTTGGGTTTTTTCTCTTCGTTTTACTCTTTGGTGTTATTTCGCTCCTGACCACATTTAGTCTTAGCAGCAATCTGGCTTTTATGACTTCATTTATTCTTCTTATTATTGCTCATCCCAAAACCTTTCTCTTTAAGCTGAAGCCCCTTTTTATATTTTTGCCCCTTTTTCTTCTAGTATTTGTTTTATTCCTGACCAAAGTCTATTCAGTTAATTTTTTAAACGATTCCGCACTCAGAATAAGGCTTGATTTAGAAGCAGTCTCTCTTTGGCTCCAAAATCCGTATATTGGTATTGGTTTAAATAATTTTATTCCGCTTTCTCACATCTCCTCAGAGAGTCTCTTCTTCTTTCGTCAGCCCGTGCACAATATTTATCTTTTGGTTTTGGCTGAAACAGGATTTATTGGTTTTTTCACTTTTATTTTTTTAATACTTTCTTCCCTCAAAAGAAGCCTTAAATTATGGCGTCAAAAAATTTATTTACCGCTTCTTTTACTCATCCAAGTATTACTTATTGGTTTTGTAGACCATTATTTTCTCACGCTTCAGCAGGGACAAATCTTATTAGTCTTAGTCTTTTCACTTGCCTTTTTACCCAAAAGCTCATACACTTGATATAGAATTTAGAATTCTAAATTGCTTATTATGAAACACTCCAAACTCATTATTTTTATTCTCATCCTCCCCCTTACTCTTCTTCTTGATTTCCTTCTGTATGCCTCCGGCGCCAAATGCGCTTCGTGTGGGAGTTTTTGGCTATTTCTCTCCTCAGAATCGGCTCTTTCTTTTCCACTTATTATTGCTCTTTCAGGCTTTTTCAGCCATTTATCTGATAAATTTGTTCAAACAACGCATAATACATAATACTATCTTATGAACATCGCAATTCTAGGCGGCAGATTTGATCCGCCTCACATTTGGCATTTCTGGACAGCTCAACAGATACTGGAAAACATGAAGGACATGGACGAGGTTTGGCTTCTTCCAGATCAAGCCAATGCCCTAAAGCCTATTATTGCGCCCTCGGAAGATCGTGTGGAAATGCTCAAATTCATGGAAACAGGAAGGATAAGGCTCTCAACAATTGCTCTGGGCAAATCAAATATTACCTATACCATCGATGTGGTCAAAGAGCTCACCCAAAGTATCGAAAAAAAGTTCTTTTGGGTCGTAGGATCAGATGCCATAGGTGAATTCTCCCGCTGGCGTGAATACCAAAAACTATCGAGAATGATTCAGTTTCTTGTTTTTCCCCGTAAAGACTTTCCTATTCGTCTGCTTCCCCCGGGATTCAGAAGAGTCGAGGGTAACCTTCTTTTATCAAACATCTCTTCATCCATAATTAGAGAAAGAGTCCGGCATGGACTCACTATCGACGGTTTAGTATTTCCTGAGGTAAGAGAGTATATTAGAAAGCATAATCTATATCGCTAGAGAATAATTTATGCCTAATCTCTCTATCAATCCCGAAAAAGAAACCCAAAAGATTGTTGATTTCCTCCGCTCATCTCTTCAAAAAACACCTTTTAAAAAAGTAATTGTTGGTCTTTCAGGTGGAGTGGATTCCGCAACCGTGACATTCTTGGCGATTAAGGCATTAGGGAAAGAAAACGTACATATTGTACAATTACCTCATGGAGAGATGGCCAAAGGAGGACTTACGAAATCCCAATCACTAGTTGATTATTTAAATATTCCCAAAGACATCGTCCATAAAATCGATATTAAACCCTTTATCGATCAGATTTCGGGAACCGATAAAGCCATCGATCAAATTCGCCTCGGCAACATCATGGCTCGCATTCGCATGATTTTTCTCTTCGATTTGGCTAAAAAGTATAAGGCTCTCGTCTGCGGCACTGAAAACAGAACCGAGCATCTTTTGGGCTATTTCACCCGTTTTGGCGATGAAGCCTCAGATATCGAGCCCATCCGCCACTTATACAAAACTCAAGTAAAGCAACTGGCCATGTATTTAAATACCCCCCAAGAAATTATTGATGCCGTACCTTCTGCCGGACTTTGGCCAGGCCAAACTGACGAAGGAGAATTTGGCTTCAGCTACAAAGATGCTGATCAAATTCTTTCCCTTCACTTCGATCAGAAATTAAAAAAAGAAGAAATTATAGAAAAGGGCTTTAAACCCGATTTGGTAGACAAAGTCTTAAAAAGAGTAGGGGATAACCGCTTCAAACACGAGCTCCCTTTCCAATTAGACTAATTGACTCCACCCTTGCTTGCCGCTTATTATAGATGTATATGGCAACAAATCCCGAAGGCGGAGGATTAATGGGTTTTTTGAAAAGACTTCTTCATATCGAAACCCAAAAAAAAGCCGCCCAAAAAATTGTTAAAATTGAAACTAAGCCTCCTGCCAAGAAAAAAGAGCTAAAAGAAAAAGCTGAGCTTATCATTCAGGAGCTTCAAAGAATAACGCCAAACCATCACGCCTACGAGCTTCTTCATGGCATAAGCTTTGACAAGTCAACGCTTACTAAAAATGATAACCTGGCCAACGATGTAATTACCATTCTTCGTGTTCCCGATACTCACCGCTATCACGACCCCAAATGGTTAGCTGATACCCATAGCAAGCTCTCTCCATATAAGAATAATCCTGAAATTGGTCAACAGGATCAAAACCGGATTGAAATAATTGCTCAGAGACTGGAAACCATGCTTCAAAAAGCCGATGCCAATAGAAGAAAGTATGAACTAGAAAAGGAATTCAAAAAAGCCAGTTGGCTTCCTGAGGAAGAAAAAGAAGGAGAAAAAATGCGTGAAGCATTATCCACCGAGACTCCTCCAAAAGACATCATTCCCACCCAAGAGGAAAAAGAAGATTGGACTAGCGCCATAGACAAACTACCGCTTGAGGAATTAACCAAAGATATCAAAATCTATAAAGAAAAAATTGCCAACAAAGATTTTGGACCCCGCGCCGAAAACTGGTCTTACCTTACTGGCTCCTTTGACAACGCCCTAAAAACCGCTCTTCAGGATATGAATAAAATTTCAAGACGTGACGATGCTGGCAAACAAAGATTTCGTGAGGCCCAACAAAGATATGCAAATTTAACCACCGCCTATGAAAAAAGCGCTCGCCATTTTATAGAAACTCATGGTAGCGAAAAAGGTAGGCTTTTTGATGCTCTCAGGCAATCCGGCAGCGAATTTGTCGAGAAAAGAATACTTGAAGACCAGGACTATATGGATTATTGGTTTTATCACATCATAGAGCCTATTTTATTCAATCAAAGAATGGAATCTCACCGCGAGCTTTATAACCTCTATGTCGCTGGTGATATGGATGCCTTTTTGGATATAGTCAGAAGAAAAAAAGACGAGCATGGCAATAGAATAGGACACAGACTTGCCGCCCGTTACAATATCCTCAAAAATACTATATTCCAGGCTCATGATATGGATTTCTATGCCGCCCATCCCTCTCAAGATATGAAAGAATTTATTGGCTCCACCTCTCTTTTTCTTGAAACCTACATCGATGCCGCCTCGCAAGATCCTATGGTAGCTCTCGCCAAAAGATCTTATGAAACAGCACTTCTCCAGATAAGAGAAACCAACAATGGTTACATTCCCCGTGAATGGCTTACCTGGGAAGAGGGTAAAATGAGAGGTTCCAAGTTGGATGAGTTAGCCGAAAAAATACTCACCGAGTCCATTAAATCCGGGCAACTCTATCATGTGAAAGTTGATGATGTCACAGGATCCGGTCTTCCTCACCCAAGCGTTTGGAATAGAAAACAAATAGATCCCACCAAACCCTTTACCCTCAAGGAACTCTATGGATTTGAAGCTCCCTTAAGCGAGGAGTATGGTAACAGGCTTGGAGAATTGAAAATATCATCCGCTCTCAAACAAGCCAAAGGACTAGCTCTCGTTGATATGAGACTGTTGGAGATCATAGGTCACTCCAGAGGTACAGGTACTGAGTATGAACAGGCCGGAGATCCTGATCAGTCTTTTTCTCTTGCCGCCCGCCAGTTTAATAGCGTCCCGTATGAGGGTATAGTCAGGCATATTTCTCCTATTATTCACTACTTTACTCGTTATAGGGTAGGAGGAGAGTATTACGACGCCTTCTTTAATATGATAGTGACCGACTGGCCTAACTGGGACCCCAAACACATGAAAAAAGTGGTTGAATTACACTTCAAAGGCGATACCGAGGGTATCATAAAGTATTTGGAATCTGTCGGTATCAAAGACGCAGCCAAAAAACTCATCACCCGTCTTAATTCTCAAGAAAATCCCTTCGAGTTTTCCGGTATGTGGGGACCAAATACAAGTTGGAGAATTGGTGATACCACTATCAGTTTTGATGACTGGGAAAGGGAGCAGGCTTATGGCCTCAATATCAAACTTAATACTGCCGGGAATTTTGCCGAAAGGCAGGCAAGAAGACTCTTTCAGGAACAAAGTCCCGAGTATAAAGGTCTTCGCAAAGAATATAGAGATAGGCTTCTTGAATCAAACAATATTTATTACCGTGAGGCAGCCAAAAGGGACATGGCCGCCGAAGGTACACCGCTTAAATTTGATGACGAATTTGAAACCTTATGGCGTAAAGAAGGTAAAGATAGAAAAGCAAACGGCACCGATGAAACATACAGAAAAATTCTGGACAGACTCTGGGGAGAAAAAAGTAAAGATAAAGAAATCAGTGATTTTATTACAAAGCTGGAGAAAGCCTATATGGCTCGTACCTGGGTACAAGGAGCCATGCGAGCTCCTCTTATCGTCGCTCGCGAGCTTGACGTTGCTTTTGACATTCATGGTGTCAAGCAATCCGCCCCCCTAAGGAAAAGAATCATTTGGGAAATACTGGGAATCAATATAGATGAAATTGCCGCCCAACGTACTCCGACCAGTAGGGAGGAGGCCGAATTCGATCGTGTAGTAGAGCTTGAAACAGCTGTCACTGTACTACAGCAGACGGCTATACGCGAAAATAGAGATTTGAAAGAAGATGACTTCGATAAGCAAATCCAACTTATTCGGCTGAACAAAACAGAGAGAGAATTAACAGACGAAGATCAAGCACGTATTAAAAACTGGGAACACGCCAGGCTTTATTGGAAGAAAGTAAAAGACGCTATGTTGGGTAAAAAAACGGCCGAGCAAATTTATGCAGAACTTGGTATTGAAGCTCCAGATATTAGTCGTGAACGGGGTGCCAGAATGCACAAAATAAACACTGCCAACGTAAATAAAATTAGTGATGAATATATAAACGAACATCTCAAATCCGAGCTGTTAAGCAGCAAATTATTAGGTCGTAAATGGCAAAGATTGTTTAGTACCGAAGATATGGGATGGGAGTATCTAAATATTAACGCGCTCGGTGAAAGAAATCCGGTAAGAAGAGCTGGAGATCTGGCTTCTCACGTCCAATTTGGCCAAGAATTCGAGAAGTACCTCAATAACTTCTTTATTGCTCGTCCCGAAATAAAAGATCTGGTTAAACAGCAAAAAGTTATGTGGGAAGCCTTAACCGGAGACTTTATTGACGTTGCTATCCCCGCTTTATACAAGATTGCCTATACTACAGGCATGATGTACAAAAAAGCGGATATCTCATGGAAACTGCCCATCCTTAGCCCCCTTATAAGCATTTTTCATGATTCCTCCATCATGCAGGTGATAAGAGGAAAAGATAGAGCCGATGCCTGGGGTCCCAATGATATGCTGCACTATGTCCAGGCAGTTGGAGGTCTTCAGATTCTTCCCAAGCGGGAATGGCACGGGTTAGCCGGTGTCAATAAACTAAAACCCGGAAAAGCAACAAGTTTTAAAGAGTATACGAGCGGAAAATTGAGTAAAATGCTCGGAGGTACCAAAGGCAACGCCGCCTGGGAAATAGTAAATATGACTCTTCTCCTTGCCACTCTAATCACCCTCTGGCGTGCCTTCACCGCCAAAGAAGAAGAATAATTAGGATCCCTGCTGATTCTTAGACCCTCCTAGTCCAATTCGTTTCCATAGTCCTGCAAAAGCGCCCGTCCCCAAAAACTGCTGCATATAGTAGAACTGACTCATCGCCCCCATTGATGTGGATATTCCACCCGTAAGAGGCGAGAGCATTGTTCCAGCCGATATGGGTACCGTAGGCTTGGGCTGGAATATCTTTTTTATAGAAACCACCAGATTGGGCGCCAAAAACATAAAGCCTATACCTATAATAAAAGCCAAAGGGTTTCCATTTTGAGAAAGAGGATCGCTTCCAGTCAAAAGCGGTGGAGTCCAAAGAGCCCCTCTCCAAGCTACAGAAGTGACAATCCAACTGGCATAAATAATAATCACAGTTGAGGGAAAAACGGACAAATTAGCCACAATATTCATAAGCCACCCCCCAAATGCAGATTTTCCAGGTATAGCCTCTGGAAGAAGTAAAATTGGCGCCAAAATGATCGCTATTATTACTTGAATATAAGAATTTAGAAGTAGTAAAAATAGACGAATAAAAGTAAACAATAGTCCCAAAAATAATATAAAAAGTATTATGGCCACTGGTGCTAACAAAAAAATACCTGCACCAGCGAGAGCCGGAACTGCAAATACATGAAGGGCTACAGTTGCAGCAAGCCCTCCCCCAACCACTTGAATTAAGAGAGCATTCAAAAATGATCCCTGGAAAAAGTTTATCAAAAATCCTGGAAACATACCAAGAGAAAAGACAGAGCTAAAAAGCTTGCCTGCACTCCCAGTCATAAATTCCTGTTGTTGTTGAGCGGTATCAGTTAGGAAGCTAGCATTAGCACCTAGAAGGTTCGCAAGATATGCTTTATCTACTCCCTGGCTTAATAAAGATATGGCTACAGCCATCACTACATACATAAGGTCTATCAAAAGTCCAGCAATAGCATAGGAAAATGTGATAAGAAGAAGAGTCAATATAATTTTTGGTAGCGCCGCCTGTACCGATATTACAGTCTTCGGATCCAGTTTCATCCGGAAAATTATCATAAATCCAATAGCCACCATTACTATAACTAGAATGGTATAAGATACATTTCTCATCGCTGTCCACAAAGGAAGAAGAGGTTTGAGCCCCACAAAACCTATACCCTGCGCATATGCTGATTTTACCAGTCCCGCATTCGCCAAAAAGTCACTTGCGTACCAGCCAAAACTTGCCGGAGGATTACCATACATTGCCGACATGCCTTTAGCAAGGTAATTCATTGCGCTAGGGCAAGATGTCAAATTTCCCGATCCGGGAGATACCTCTTTAAAACAACTAATGGATTTAGTTATATTAAGAAGCGTAAGTTTTGTTTGCCAGTCATTGATGCATCTTCCTTCAATAGATGTGGAATCGCACTCTTTTTTCATTTCATTGATCATTAACTGATCATTTGTATAATCCACTCCCTCATCAGCCGCGACAAATGATTTGCTCAAAAAGAAAAATAAACTGAAAAAAAGAGGTATTAAAAGTATTCTACCTACACTTTGGGGCAGTTTCTGCATACTAAATCTATTATGAAGTGAAGTTAAGCTTCTTGTCAATCCTTGGAGTCTTATTCTGGTATATCAAATTTGAGAAAATTCACTCCAGTGAAGTTTTGGAGGATATTAAATATTAGATAAGCCAGTCCCATAAGTATTATACCAAGCAGTGCATAAGTCATGGTATTTTTAGCGCTTTCCGATGCCTTAGGATCTCCTCCTGATGTCAGGTATTTTATCCCCCCTATGATAAGCATAATAAAAAGCGCCAGCCCC